>Ga0307516_10000430_pt1 | contig 55074 bp, 42 predicted proteins | sample 19_EM_MG_FD_203310 | JGI IMG/M metagenome (GOLD analysis project Ga0307516, IMG submission 203310) | Populus trichocarpa ectomycorrhiza microbial communities from riparian zone in the Pacific Northwest, United States - 19_EM | ecosystem: Host-associated > Plants > Roots > Unclassified | place...
GCGTGCACACGGGTATCCATCCGATAGTACAGGTGCTGACGCGTCGTGAGCGCGCGCAAGCGCACGTCGGCGGCGCCCGGCGGAGGCACCCAACCGATGATCAATGGCTGTCCGGCCTTGGGATCGAGGGCGCCGAAGGCGGCGGTGAAGGACAGCATGGTGAGCGCGCTGCTGCCGACCAGACGGATGTACACGCCCTCGCATCGATCGCCGCGCTCGACGTACTTGAACGGGTAGTTGCTCGACGGCGCGAGCGAGGGGTCGCAGTGAGACGGCTCCGCCTCCAACGCAGCACACGACGTCCCGGCACCCAGGGCGGCCGCGAACACGACGAGTGCCAACCCGGGCTTACGGCGAATTGAACACCTCGTCTCCAGTTGGTTCGTAGTGCGGTATGGCATTCATCTCGTGCCGCAGCCGCGACAGTGCCAGATACATGCGCTTGCGCGCGCGGCTTTGATTGCCCAAGGGCCGATGCTCGGCGATGCAATGCCACGGGTTATACGACAGGCGCTTTTCGAATTCGATCTGTTCCGGGGAATCGAAGCTCTGCTTCAGCAGACGCACGGTCGCGCACGAGACCCGCGGCGACATTTTTTCCGGCCACAGCACCGACGCATTCTCGATCGGCATGAGGAACGAGTTCGTTTGCAGTTGAATCCGAAAATCGAGATCCACGTCGCCCGCCCGCAGCGCCGCCGCCATGGCGTTGCGCAGGTAGTTGTCCGGCGGACGAAACGGCAGCCGCGGTATGGACGTGCGTTTAGGGGTGGTGGGCCAGACCGAATACTGCATGGCCTGACCCTCGCCGAGAAGATAGGGGACGCAGCTGAAATACGGTGCTTCCAGGGTGCTGCTCTGCGTTTTGGTCCACAGACCCTGCATGATGAAATCGAGCAGACGGGGCCGGTGGAAATTGAGAAAGTAATAGATGGAGGTGTTGGTCAGGCTCTCGAGCTGCAGCTGTGCATTGGCGATGACGTCCGGCGTGACGAAGGTGGGCGTCGAGACTCCCGTGAAATCCTGCGTGTACTTCTCCTCGTCCATCAGCTTGGGTCCGGGCACTCCCAGCAGCTTGATACTGATGCTCATGAATCCCACGTCGTCGATATCCGGCGTGATGTACGGGCCCGGCCCGGAAAAGCGCACCCAGGCGCGAAACGTTTGAGGCCGCGCGAAGACGCCGTGGCGAAACCGCTCGGGGAGATTGTCGTGAACGATGAAATTCGCGCGTACGATGCCGTGGGTCTTGGTATTTCCGCCGCGCTCGAACCCGCCCGGCTTCCACAGCCCGCGCATCTGCTGCTCGAATGAGTGGATGATGGAATCGACGAACTCCTCCTCGCCCGGCAGCAGCCGCTCCTCGGCCAGCGCGAAGTGCTCGTCGGTGCGCTGCCGGTTGATGAGCGACGTCGCGACTCGGGCGACGAAATCGCGCAGCAGCGCATCGAATGCCGGACGCACGAGGGGATCGAAGCGCCGCTGCAGCTGCAGCAGCCGCATGGACGCATTGGACACCAGATTGAGCAGCGCCGACTTGGTCGCTGCGGGCGGCACGGGACGCGGGGTGTTTGAATCCATGGAATCTCCCTTCAGGCCGATGCCAAAAAACGCAAAGCGCGGATGCCGGGCAGGAAAAAGTAAGCGCCGCCGGTCACCGTCACGAACTGCGGCACCGCCGCGAGGCGGCGGGCGGGACCGTCGGACTGCGGCATGGAAAAACCATCGCTCGATGTCGCGCCGGGTCCCGGCCGTCGATTGCCGAGCAGGGGATCGCTCTCATCGTGCAGTCCGTTGAACCGGTTGCCGACGATCCAGGCGTTCTGCACGAATTCGAACTGGCGCTGGATATTGGCATTCAGGCACATGAAATGCAGCCCCACCGGGGCCTCGGCGGCCGGCGCGCGCAGCGCCTGATCGATGCTCAGCGCCGTTCCGAATTCGCGCCCGCGGCGCAAGAGTCGATGGTAGCGGGTCGAGGACACCAGATCGCGGCCGCGCGCCGCAGCATCGAAACCCAGCGTGCGCACCAGCCGCGACACGATCCCCGGCGCGCCGGCCGGAAGGTCCGCGTTGCGGGGATTGGTGCGCCGGATGTGCGCGCCGAGCGGACAGCGAGTGCCGTCCGGGTCCGTACCGTAGTCAAAGCCGTTCAGATCCGCCGACGCGGGGTCGACGAGGGGTTGGCCCGAACGCGTCCGGCCGACCATCGCGGCGGCCAGACGGTCGCGTTCGCTGGCGTTGCCGCCGGCATATCGATCGAGCGCACGCCAAAATCCGGCCACGTCCTGGCGTAGCTGACGCATGACGAGGTAGCTGCCGTTGCGGCCAAGGTCCGGGCGATCGGGGGCCTCGGGCGCGCGCGGCAGCAGTCCTCGAGTGTCGCGCGCCGGGTCGAGCAGCGGCCGGGGTGTGTACAGACCATATTCATTCGGATAGCCCAGCAAGAACTCGCCGAGGCAGCTCAAGTTTGTATACTCGAGCTGAGTACGATCGCTCGCCGGCTGTGCAAGGTCCCAGTCGAGCTGCGGTTGGGAGATGCCATCCTTGAAGCCGAACGGCTCCTTGTCGCCCATATCGGTGGTGCCCAGCCGCTCGAGCAGTTCGAACCCCGCTGCGCACTGCGCTTCGATGGCCGCCCGCCGCGCCTCCAGGCAACCCGGCAAGGCGTATAGCAACACGGCGCAATGAGGCACGCGCGCGCCGCTGCCCCAACTCCAATATCTTGGATCGCTCGGCCCCTCGTCGCCCAAGCGCCGCGCGCGGCTCGGATCGCCGGCCATGCCGTCGAGAAACTCCTGGGAAAAGCCGGCGACGACGCCGGCACTCACCTCGAGCGCGCGCAGGCCCTCGCTGGTGAACGCGATCTGCACTGCCGAGTCCGGCGGCGGACTCATCTCGACCGCACTGGTCACGGACACCCCGGCCAGCCAAGCGCGCGCGGCCCGCGCCTCGCGCACGCGCAGCAGCAAGAAAACCGCCTCGGTGTGATGCTTGAAGCCGAAGCGCACCAGTCCCTGTATGTCGCCCGAGTCCACCCCGGATGTCCGGCCCGCTTGCGCGTTCATAAGAGCTTCAGCCACGCGAGCACCTCCGCATCGCTGGGTTGCGCCATCTCCAGCCCCTGCCGAATGCGCGCATTGCGCGTGATGTCGATCAGCGTCAGACCCGGGTAGGCCTTGTACCAAACCTGCGTCGGCAGCTGATGCCGGCGCTGAAAATATTTGAAGTAATGTTCGCGGCGCGCCCCCTGGATGATCAACCATTCCGTGTGCGGCCAGCCCACGCCGTTGCTGAACACCACGTTGAGGCCGAAGGCCGCCTTGTTGATGAAATCGTCCATGTACGCCTGATGGCCGCCGTCGTAATTGCTCACGAAGATGACGCGCTGCTTGCCGTCGACGAACACCCAACGCGCAAAATGAATCGATTGCACCCGCGCCAGAAAACCGCACGTGAACACATGCCGGCAGGCGAACTGAATCGCGGCCAGCACCACGGTCATGAGAGCGCCGCGAAACGCCCCGGGCTTGGCCGAGCCGAGCGCCGTGTATTGATTCGACACATCGAGGTCTTCCATGTTCTGCAATTCGTGCAGCAGCGCCGCATCGGGGCGCGGGCAGATCTCCGCATCGCGGCTCTCGGCCTGCCGCAGCGCGATGAGCAGCAGCGGCGAGAGGAGGAGCAGCACCGGCGATGCGATCAGCGTGAGGAGTACGCCCGCCGTCAGATTCTGAAGCTTGGCGAGTTGCCAACCCAGCGGCGTCGGGGCGGGCGGCGTGAGCGACAGCCGGTGCGCCGCGACCTCGTCCCGCGCGAAGGCGACGAGCTCGCCGCGCCGCTGCCGGGCGGCGGCAGCGGAAGCGACGGGCGATCGATCAACTCTCGCCGCCAACACCCGCTGCAGCGCGCATTCCTCCTTGATTTGCACGACGGTCCGCCCCACCCAATTCACGTAGTTCGCGGCGACGGGGAGATCGTGCGCCAGCATCCACGACAGCAGATCGCGATCCGCCTCGAAGTCCGCGCAATGCCGGAAGATTTCCCTCAAGCCCGCCCCCGCGCGCTGCACGATCTGCGCGAGACACTCGCGCGACGACCCGTCGAAGTCCCCCAGAAATGCGAGATAACTCGGCAGCCCGGCCCGCCGCACACCGTAGGCCTCGATGTCGCCCTGCGTCGGATCATTCAGCAGGGCGAAGCGCGCGTAGTGCAGGTTCCCGAATTCACCGAAGGGCACCAAGGCGTTGTTCGGATCGGCGACGCCGGGGACACTGTTCATGGTGGCGAGCAGCCGCCGCAACTCGGGCTCGCGGTCCTTGGCGATAGGCGCCACCACCGTGAATTGAGATTGCGGCGTCACGTCTTTAGAACTGCAGACAGAAATCGATGAGACGATCCTTGGCCCAGTACACCTTCCCCAGATAGAAGTTCGGCGAGATGAGCCGGATCTCGTCACGCACGTAATGCGCGATGACGGAGGTATCGGAATAGTCGAGGACGATGCACTCCTTGTTGTCCATCCAACTGGGGCCTTTGTAGACCCGGGCGACGATCGCCTCGAAGCCGAAGGCGAGGATCTTATTTTTCAGCAGCCCCTTGGCCGCGTCGAACACCTTGCCCTGCCACCCGAAGAGATTGATGACCTGCGCGGTGGGCTCCGAGAATTTGGTTCCGGGCGCGATGATGGCCGTCCCCTTGGCGGGGCCGTTGGGAATGTCGCCCGCGGGACTCGCGCGGAACAAGTCATCGAGCTGTGCCTGAGACATCGCCAGTAATTGAGTAGCATCGTATGCCATCGCATCTCTCCTTGGGTGGGTTGTGCCTCGCTAACTCGAGTTCCGGGTGCGTGCGGCCGCCGGGTCCGCGAGGATGGCCTCCGCCGCTTTTTCCGCAATCATGTACACCGCGCTCACGAGAAAGAATCCGGGGATGCGCGGAAACACGGACGCATCGACCACTCGCAGCCGCGGCGTGCCGTGCACCTTGAACGCGCTGTCGAGCACGCCGCCCGCGGAGGCGGGCCCTAAGGGACAGGAGCACGACGCGTGATGACCCCACGCGGTGTCGCGAATATAGTCCGCCACCTTGTCCCGCGTATCGCAGTGCTTGCCCGGAGCGCATTCCTCGATGAATACGCCGCCGGCCAGGAGCGGTGCGGCCAATTGGCGTACGAAGCCGACGGCATCGACCAGCGCGGCCAGATCCTTCCCCGCCTTGTCGTCGCCCTCGTCGAAGTAATGAAAATTGATCCGCGGCGGATCGCGCGGATCGGCGGACCGCAATTCGACGGTGCCCGCGCGATTGACGGTATGGGCCTTGAGCACCGCCCAGGTCAACACGTCGTGATCGCGCTGCAGCCAGCCCGAGAAATGAGGGAAGTAACCTTCGAAGCGCGTCGGCAATGCCATCGAGAAAATATCCGGCTCGGGCAGCGTGGAGTCCGAGTAGCGGACGAAGGCCAACGCCGCGCCGTTCGACGCGTACAAGCCCTCGCGCTCGGCGTTCCAGCGCTGCCAAAGCGCATCGCCCCGCTCGAATTTGGCGCCGACCAGAATGCGCCAGGGCTGCCGGGCGCGATAGGTCACCGCGACCTCGTAGCGATCCTGCAGATTTCGCCCGACGCCGGGCAGATCGGTCCTCACGGCTATCCCGTGTTCGCGCAGATGCGCGGCCGGGCCGATGCCCGACAGCATCAACAATTGCGGCGTATTGAAGGCGCCGCCGCAGAGGATGACTTCGCGGCGCGCGAATACCTGGCGCAATTCCCCGGGCGCGTTGCTGGGCACGGGATGCGCGCGGTACAGATGCCGGCCCTTCAAGTACTCGACTCCGCAGGCGCCGCCGTCCTCGTCGAACAGCACGCGGGTGGCGAGCGCCTCGAGCTCGATGTGGAAGTGCTCGCGACATCTGCCCTGCACCGCGAGCACCCGCTCGCGCGCGCCGGTGCGTTCGTGGCCGGCCGTGGACAGAGGCGTGTAGCACAGGCCCTCGAAGCTCCGGGACCGCCATGGCCGCGCGTTCGGGTCGCCCTTGCGCCGAAACCATCGCGAGAGCGTGCGCCACCGATGCCGCAATCGGCGCACGAACTCCAGGGCGGATCCGAACAGGGTGAGCACCATCTGCGCATCGCCGAGGGCGCCGAACTCCAGCGGCCGCTCGGTGCGCAGCCAGCCGCGCCAGCCATGCCCCGTGGGGTTGATGCCGATGAGCGCCAGTACGCGCCACAGCGGCCGGTACCGGCAGTTCTCGAGCGCACGGGCGTGACGGCGCATGCGCCGCGCACTCCAGGAAGGATCGCCGGTGAGATCGCGGATGTGGTCCCAGTCCGAAGCGTGCGGCAGCATGAAGATCATCGCGTTGTGCGCGCTGCATCCGCCCAGAGCCGCGGCGCGCGGATAGAACACGCCGCCGCGCGCCGCATCGTACTTGAAATCCCGTGCCTGGCGCGCCTCATCGGCGTAGTGGCGTACCTTGAAATCCCAGCTCATGGCCGGATTCTCGCAGGCAAAGGCATGGAAGCCGGGGACGCGGTAGTCATCGGGAAGACGCTCTCCGGTATCGGCCAGAGGATCGCCGCCGGCCTCCAGCAAGAGGACTCGCATGCCGGCCTCGGCCAGGCGCGCCGCCAGCGGGCCTCCCCCGGGTCCCGAGCCGACGATGATGTAATCCCATTCGATCGCCGCTCCCAGGGTCTCGGCCATGCGGCAATCAGAACGTCTTCAAGAACGAGATCAGGGCGTGCTTGTCGGCGTCGCTCAGCACGGGTTCGGTTCCGAAGGCGCGCTCATCGTCGCTCAAGGCCGTCTGATCGTTGAATTGCGCCGTGCCGAAGTAGTGGCCTCGATTGACCACGAAGTCCGGACACTTGCTGTTCGCGAGCAGCGGAACACGGAGGTTGGCGAAGGATTTGCCGAGCTCCTCGTCGCTCGAATTCGCGCCCAGCAGTAAATCGGCTTTCAGTCGCAGCAGCAATTGACTCAAGTTTCGCAGGTACTCCGCAGAGTCCTGTGTATCGTATTGCTCCACGCGCAATTTCACGCTGGCGAGCAGCCCCACCGGCATTCCCTCGGGGATGGGCCCGAGCTCGACGTCCCCGCCCCCACTCACGAAGCGCGGCAGCCAGCGATGTGCCGTGCCCTCGAGCGGTTGCAGCGCCTCGGGCACGTAACCCACGGGAATGAACACGTTGCTGCGTTCCGTGGTGCGATCGATGCGTCCCGGCACCTTGCCGGCAAGCAGCGAATCCGGATCGCGCTTCTCCGGCCACAGCATCTGCTCGATCGAGGCATCGAATACCTTCATGCGGCCGGCCACCGACGGATCGCCGCTGAATGGACCGACGCTGTTGTTCAGCAGGAACGGCGCCGTGGACCAGAGTCCGATCAGCGAGGGCACGCGGGTGTAGCCGCGCCCGTTCGCCGGCATGGCGTACTTCACCGGCTCGCCGGTAAACGGGTTACTCAACGTCACCGTGCCCACCGACAGCAGCTCCTTGTAGGACTGCGAGGAGAAGTTGTCCCAAATATTCCCGGCGAGCGCATTGGTGGCCAGGGGGCTGCAGACATTGGTTCGCAGCAGAGTCGCCGGGATGCGGGCGTCGGAGGACATGTAATTGCCGGTCAGAAAATCCGGCGCCGCCACGATGGCTCGCATCTCGCGTTTGAATTCATCCGTCTGGGTCCATGTCCAGTAGCGCTTGAAGCAGCCCAGGTACGCCGCTCCGGCACACTTGTCCGGATCGAGTTCGAGAGTCGCCGGCGGCGGTGGGCCCTTGCTCGAATGGCATCGGGCGCAGGTGTCGGCAAAGACCTCCTTGCCGCGCGCCACGGTCTTGACATCCTCGCTCAGGAAGGCGCTCCCGCCGGGCGCATCTTTCAGCCGGTCCGGCCGCGCGGCCTTCAAGAAGAACAGCGCGGTCTTGAAGTTGCCCAACTCCGTGGCCTGCCAGTAGGGAGAGTTGCGCTCCGCGTCCGAGATCTTGATGGGCGTGATGGGCTGACCCCCGACCACCGGGTTGAAGTGCAGCAACCACTCCTCGCTGAACAATCCGATATTCAAGTAAACGCGATTCAGCGCCCCGAGCAAACCCACCGAGTCCGCGCCGTCCTTGAGCACATGCGGCGTGCGCACGGACAGGTCCGACCTGGAGTAGAACTCGGTCAGCGGACCGGTGCTCACATATTCATTGAATTGCTTGTTGTCGAATTCCCCGCCCGCGAGCTTCTCGTGCCATAGATTTTTCGCGAGCCCCATGCGCGAAGGGAAGTCGTACACGGCGTTCATGGTGCGCGGGTTGTTGATGCTGTCGGTGGAAATCAGCGAGGTGTCCATCGAGCCCGGCCGATAGGTCTTCACCAGCTGATACATGAAATTCTTCCGGCCCTCGGGCTTGTTTGAATTGAAAATGAACAGCCGGTCCACCCACATGTACTGCGCGCCCACCGAAGAGCTGAGGTCGGCGAAGGTGGGGGCATTTGGATCCGCAGGCGGATGCACGGGGCTCGGGCCCACGTGGCAGAAACCGCAGGACATGCCGACACGGTACGGCCGCACCAGATCGGCCCGGTTGTAGTACGACGGATCGGTGTAATAGCGCTCCGGATCCCACTCCTTGGCCGCTTTGGCATCGAAGTCGGGATTCGGGAACAAGCGCAAACCCACGATGCCCGTGGCATAGCCATAGAAGGAACCGACGGGCTGCGTGGTGCCGTCGCCCAAAGGTTTGCCGCGGGAACCGAGCGCGACGCCGGGATAGCGGGTTTCGTCCTCGAACGGATCGGCGGGGCAATCCTTGCGGCGCACGTCCAGCCACAGACCGCGGCGATTCGAGTCCGGCGCCGTCGGCGTCTCGAAGCAGGGCTCGTTGACGAGCCCGAGATAATTCCACCGGTTGGCCCGCGAATACCCGAGACTCGGATGCGAGCTGATGGACTTGAGCAGATCGAAGGCGCCGAAGGTGTAGCCGGTCATGGTGTTCCAGAAGCGGTCGTTGCCGCCCGTCCACACCAACCACACGTTCCGGCCGATGATTTCGTCCGTGGTGAACGCCGCGCCGCCATCCATGTCGTGGAAATAGTCATCGGCGGCATGAGGAAAACTGGCCGCTGTGCGGCCGGCCAGTTTCGCCTCGTCCAATACCGCGCCCGGCTGCGGCTTCTTGGCGCAACCCGCGGCCACCATGGCAAGCAAAACGATGATCGACGACGCGACTGCGCGATGAATACGGATCACGTGCAACCCTCCCGCTCGATTTGTTATTCCCGTTGCAAATGTCTACGCGGAAGGTTCGCAATCCTTCGCGCCCGTGGTTGACGTATATCAATGTTGGCTGCAATGCGCAATCGGGGAGAGATCGGGTGCCGTCGCCGCTGCATGCTGCATCGCGTTCCGCGATCTGACGGCGCCGCGTGTGCGCGTGGCGGTCACCGACGTGTCTTTGATTTGTTCATGGAGCGGGTACTACAATCGGAGATCAGGGACAGTGTGGGTCGATCGCATCAGGAGGGATGGCTTATGACGGAGATCATGGAGGTCACTACCGCGACACCACCGACCGCACGCCTGATCGCCTGTTTCGACGGGACTTGGAACAACGACCGGTCGAATACCAACGTCTCGCGGCTATTTCGAAAAATCGCGGATGAAACCTGTCAGTGTGCGGAGCAGCGGCGCTTCTACGACGAAGGCGTCGGCACCAAGTGGGGCGAACGCTTGCGCGGCGGCGTGTTCGGGATCGGTCTCGACCGCAACATCCGGCAGGGCTTTGCGTGGCTGGGATCGCAATTTATCGTTCCGGCAGCGCCGCAGCTCGATGCGGACAAATTCGTGGTGGGCCCGGACATTTTCCTGTTCGGATTTTCCCGCGGCGCGTTCACTGCCCGAAGTCTCGGCGGCATCATCAACTATTTGGGCCTGCCGAAAATAACGCCCTCCGGTACCGATCCCTACAAGGGTCCGCTGTGCGATCACCCGGCGGTCATGTCCGCCTGGAATCTGTACGCGGATCGCCCGACTCCGGAGGAGCGCACCGCGGTCGTCGAGAAAAAAGCGTCCGATGCCCTGCTGCGAAAGATCGCACAACACGATGCCGACGCCGACAAGTTTCGAGCGACTATGACCGTGTTCCCCGTGCGCATTCATTGCCTGTGCGTGTGGGATACCGTCGGGGCGCTGGGGGTACCCAAGGTATTCGACTATGCGTGGATACCCCGGTTTTCCTCGAAGTATGAGTTTCACGACACCCGGCTCGGCGGTTGCGTGACCAACGCCTATCATGCGGTGGCCATCGATGAGCAGCGCGAGCCCTATTGTGTGACTCTGTGGACCGAAGCCAAGCCAACGACCAAGGACGTCGAGCAACGCTGGTTTCCAGGGGCGCACGCCGATGTCGGCGGCGGGTATGACGATGACCTGCTGCCGGATGCGCCGCTGGCGTGGCTCGCGGAAAAGGCGGCCGCCAAGGGTCTTTGCTTCGTCAACGACCGCAACATTCCGGACGCCGCCGGCGTGGTGAAGCCCTACATCAATCTGCGTCCCGCAGCATTCGACTTGGACGGCCGCGAATATCTGTCGCCGGTGCACGACTCCTATTCGGAGTTCATGAAGGGGACCTACAAGATTCTGCGCAGCCTGCCCGGCGCGGGGGGACGCGCCTATCGCCGCATGCTGGTGCTGCAAGATGGCATGGCACAAACCATCGACGTCACCGCGACCAAAAAACTGGATGCCGATCCGAACTATCGCCCGCCCAACTTCGCCGAGGCCGGACGCGTGGATGTCAATTATCACGTCGCCGTGATTTCATAGGGAGATCGCCACATGTCACTGCTGCTGGATGTCGCCATCGGGCTCGGGGTGGTGTTTCTGCTATTCTCGATCGTCGTCAGCGGTATCAACGAATGGGTGGCCCAGGCCTCCGGGCGCCGCGGTGCATTCTTGCGCCTCGGGGTGATGCGTCTGATCAACGATCAAGCCGTGTTCTATCGGGTGCTGCACCACCCCTTGATCGGATCGCTGTATCGCCAGCGGGCCGCGCAGGGCAGACCGCCTTCCTATATCGAGCCCAAGAACTTCGCTGTCGCGATCGCCGACGTGCTGATCGCACGGGCCAGCGGTGCACCATCGGCTCACCGCGAACCGTTTTCCCTGACGGTCGCCGCGCTGCAGGCGGCGATCCGTTCGCCGGTGCTCGCCTCCTCGCCCGTGAGTACCGCGCTGGCGCCGATTCTCGACCGGGCCCAGGGGAACATCGAGAAGGCGTTGACGGACATCGAGGCTTGGTTCAATTCCGGAATGGACCGCGTGCAGGGCTGGTACAAGGGGCACTCCAATCGGGCGCTGTTCGTCATCGGCCTCATGATCGCGGCGGCGGGCAATATCGACACCATCGAGATCTACCATGCGTTGAATTCGTCCGCCCCGCTGCGTGCGGCCATGACGGCGGCGGCGGAGAACGTGACCAAGACCGGCAAGGTGGGAGATATCGCAATTCAAGACTCACAGGGGCATGCGCTCAGCAGCGGCGACATCCAGAGTCTGCGGCGCGAAGCCGGTTCGCTACTCGCCGCGGCTCCGCCAACCTGGCCCATCGGTTACGCCTGTCTCAACGCCGAATTGCAAAAAAACCCGTCCGGCACGGCGGCGCCGTTCAACGCCGACACCTGGAAGTCGTGCGCGCAGGAATTCACCACGACCGTGAAGACCCGCTCGGCTTCGGCTTGGCTGGTGAAACTCGCCGGCTGGACGCTTACCGCACTGGCGGGGACGTTGGGCTCGACGTATTGGTTTCAATTGTTGTGCAAGGCCATCGACATCCGGGGTGCCGGGCGAAAACCCGTCCAGGACAACGCGGCTTGATGCGGACGCGGAGGGACCCCGTCAATGAGCACAGAGGATTTCGGCGCCGAATCGTTCACGGAGGCTGATCGCGCCTATGCCGGATCGCGTTTCGCCGACGTGCGTCAGGCGATTTTCGCGAATCCCTACCGTGAGGTATGGGGCGCCCCCGGCGGCGCTCCCTTGCCGATGCAGCAGGTGACGCTCTCGAGCGTGCTGCGCGGCGTCCTGTCCTTCGGCAAGGACTACCTGTTTCGACAGGCCACGGCGCGCACCGTCGACTCTCACGCGGACCTGCGTTGGGGTCCGGACGGCAAGGGATATCGCCGCATCCTTCACCCAAATGGGGTGTGCCTGACCGGCCGCTGGCGGATCAGCGAAGCCACGCCCTACTCCGGCTACTTCCGGCAGGATAGCGAAGCGCTGGTGGTGGGACGGTATTCGACCTGCTGCACCGAAACGCGGCGCGGCCACATGCGTTCGCTGGCGCTGGTGGGCAAGCTCTTCCCAACCACCGACAAGGAACATCCGCAGCCGCTGCGTACCGCCGGTTTCATCACGCAGCAGGACATCGCCGGCGAACACACCGACGCCATCAACGATGCGGAGTTGTGCAACGCGCCCGGTGTGCACGCGTGGCGCCGCGGCAGCGGTACGCCGATTCTGATCATCACGGGCTTGGTCTTCCAGCTCGTCGACAAGGAACCCACGCAGCGCCAGCTCTACCCCATTGCGGAACTCGGCAAGCCGGCCAATGAGCCGACCCGCTGTCCCAAATTCATGCGGCTGCGGGTCGTGCCGGAGCAGCCGCGGATCGCGGGCCCCGCCCTGGATTTTCGCGACGAAGTCATGGCGCAGATTTTCGACCGCGGCAACCCGGTGCCGCAGCGAACCCTGGGCTTCGACATCGACGTGAGCGACGATGGCGCACTGCACGGTCCGGGAGTGGCTCAGCGTGCGGTGATCCACAACTGGCGGCGTATCGGCCGCTTGACTTTCGACGAGGCGGTGGTGTCGTACAACGGCGATCATGTGATTCATTTCAATCACCCCACTTGGCGCGGCAACCGCAATGATCCCGGGACCGCCACGCGCGTCGTTGGACGCCGTCGATCCGGGTGAGTTCGACCCATGCCGCTTCGCCCGCCATTTCGCGCCGCCGCACATTGCACGGGCTCCGCATTGCTGCTGCCTGCGATGCTTCTCCTCGCGGTGGGTGCGCCGGCGGCGGCCGCGCCGGAAACGCCTGAGATTCTGCAGGCGCGCGGCATACAGGCAGTCGATCACTTCATCGACCACTTTCGCAAGACCGGCGATCATGCCTCGTTGCTGGGCGAGCTGCAGGGTTCCGAGCTTGCGCTCGCCGCCAGCTACGACGCATTCAAGGCGCGCGGAAACGCCGCCGGCGCCGCTCTGAGCGCCTTGACCTTGGGCGATGCCGAGCGCATGCAGAATCGATGGGACTCCGCCTATGACTATTACGGACGGGCGCAGTCTGCCGCGCAGCAAGGACGCCACGCGGCGTACCAGGCGAAGGCGGTGCTGGGAATGGCGAAGGTGGAGGGCTATGGGCGCAACAACCCCGGTGCTGCCGCCGAGCGGGTGCAGGAGGCGACGAAGCTGGCGCGCGACGCCGGCGACCCCGACGTCCTGTTCGATGCCTTCGATCTGGCCGGCGAATTCCAGTTGAAGCTCGGCAATATCAATGCCGCCGCGGAAAACGAATTGCTCGCGCTGCAACTGGAGGGACGATTGCGGGACCGGGCGAGAGCCTACTACGGCTATGTGGACAGCGCCGATGTGTATCTGCAGCTCGGCAATCAATGCGATGACAAGCCGACTTTCCAGGTGTGCTACCAAGCGCTCGAGCTGGCGCGCACCGACTATCAAAAATCGCAGCAGATCGCCCAGGACTTGGGATTCAACTTCCTCGCCGCACAAAGCGCCGGCTTTCTGCGCGAGCTCGATACGCGCGAGAGCGCCCTCAAATCACGCGAGCACTTTGCCGGCACCCTGGGCAATTTGACCAAGGACGGAGGCGTGCTCTTTCATCCCAAGAAGGCCGCCGACGTACTGGTCACCACCAAACACTTCGCTCCGGGGCCCAATCCAGAGGGGATGGCGGCGGTCAAGCTGGCGATGCAGCAACTACCGGCAGGCGCCAATGCCTCGGACCCGCGATCCGCCTACGTCGAGGGCATGTTTCAGGAGATGTCGGGCAACAATGACGCCGCACTCGCGGCCTACCTGAAGGCCGCGGACCTGTTGGACAAGGATCGTTCGCGGCTGCAGGATGACCGTGCGCGCGGCAGCTTCTTGGCGGACAAGATCGGCATCTACTATGCGCCGGTACTCGTGTTGCTGGATCGGGAACGGTACGCCGAGGCGTTCCGGCGGATGGAGCAATCGCGCTCCCGCGCCATGACCGATCTGTTGCAAAGCAGACCCGTGGTCTTCGCGACGCCGCGGGAGCGCGATCTGTTTTCCCAGTCCCGGGATCTGGAGGCTAAGGTCGCGCTGCTGCAGAAGCAGCTTTTTCTCGCGTCCACGACCAATCACGGCGCCGGGCGCGACAAGACCCTCGCCGACATACAACTGCAGATCAATACGCTGGAAGCGGAAAGCGACCGATTGCAGCAGCGCCTTCGCGATGAGTCGCCGAAAATGCACGGGCTGTTGGTGTCCGAACCGGTCGCGCTGGACGCCGCGCAGCGTGCCGCCCAGGAGGGGGATTACGATCTGCTCTACTACCTCGTGCTCGACTCCGAACTGGTCGTGTGGCACATCGGCGGCAAGGACGTCGGCGTGCAGAACGTATTCATTTCGCGGTCGGCGCTGGCGGCGAAGGTTGCGGCGCTGCATGCCAGCCTGGCGGACAACCCCAGCCACCCGCATTATGATCAGCCCACTTCGCGCGAGCTGTTTCTGTTTCTCATACAGCCGCTGCTCAAATCGCTGCGCACGCACCACCTCCTCATCGTTCCCCATGAGGAACTGAATGCGCTGCCCTTCCAAGTGCTCGAGGACCCGGCCGACGGGAGCTTCTTGGGCGAGCGCTATCAAATCACCTACATACCGAGCGCGACGCTGCTGTCCTCGCTCAAGCGCACGCCGAACCTCGCCGCGGGCCGCCTGCTGGGGGTGGCCGATCCCAGCCTGCAGTACGCCGTCGACGAAGTGCAGAGCATTGCGAAATTGTATCCCCAGCGCAGCAAGGTGTCGGTCGACACGCTGGCCACCAAGGAAGATGTCGAGGCATGGGTGCCCCACTACACCATCGTCCATCTTTCGGTGCACGGGACCTTCGATTCCAACGAACCCATGCTCTCGGCGCTGAAGCTCAAGGCCACTGCCGGCGACGACGGCAAGTACTCGGCATCGGAGATGTTCGGCTTGCCGCTGGCCAAGGATAGTCTCGTCGTATTGAGCGCCTGCGAGACCGGCCGCGTGGAGGCCACGCATTCCAATGAAATCTTCGGCATCGAGCGGGCGCTGCTGTATGCGGGAGCGAACGACCTGGTGCTTTCCTCGTGGCGGGTGCAATCCAAGGCGACGGCGCAGTGGATGGAAGCGTTCTACCGCGAGGCGCAGACCGTGCCCCTCGGCGAGGCTGCGCGCCGCGCACTGGTCGCCGTCAAATCCAACCCTGAATTTCACGAGCCCTATTTCTGGGGCGCCTTCAGCATCGTGGGGAAGTAGTGGCGAACCCCTTGAGCACGCTGGCGGAGAAGTTCGGGGATGTCCTCGGCAAATGGACGTCGGTTGCTGCCGTCGGCACGTTCTTGCTGTATCTGTTCGGCTATCTCGCCCTGCGCTTTCAGCTCAGCACCTACGGGGTCGTCACCAACCTCGACGTGTTCGATCAACGCTATCTGCTCGCCGGCGACCGGTTCCTGGTGTACGTGGTGTCGACCGCGCCGCATGTTCTGGTGTTCGCGTTTTTAGGTGTGGGCATCGTCTACCTGCCCTATCGGTTGCTGCCCGCGCCGCTGCGGACACGCATCGCAGCGTGGGCGGCCGCACTCACCCGACGCGCCATCTGCGTGCCGCTGCTCGGCACTCTGGCGGCGCTCGCCCTCATCGAAACCGTCATGCGCAAATGCCTGATATTCGGCCATCTGTTGTTCGCGGAGAGGCTTCCCCGATACGGCTGGTTGGACGATCTGCTGCTGGGCGATGACGGCGCCAAGACGCTGTTCTTCAGCGGCCTGGTGGCCGGCGTGCTGCTGACCGGCGTCCTCTGGTATCGGTCGACTCAATTGATCGACCCTGCGCGCCCGCTGTCGCGCCTGTTGACGGCCATCTTGACCTTTCTGTGGGCGGTGGAGATTCTGCTGCTCCCGGTGAACTACGGCGTGCTGATCGCGAGCCCGCAGCTGCCGCGCGTCGAGAATTCCGCCTTGCAGGCGCGGCCTCCCGGGGAGCGGCTGTGGCTGGTCTGGGACGCCAAGGAAGCGCGCGTGTATTTCGCTTATGGCGCGGACGGCCGCAGGTCGATGATCAGCGTGCCGGGGAACGATGCCAGGATCGAAGTCACCGCATTCGATCCCATTTTTTGCACCGTCTTTGCGGACGATCCCAAAAATCACCGATGCCGGGCGCGAGGTTCCAATGACTAAGTCCAAGGGCCCGGTGCTGCCGGTGCTGCCGCCGCCGCCGCTGCTGCTGTTGCTGCTCTTGCTGCTGCCGACCGCGGGGCGGCTGGCCGCTGGGCCGATCGCCGCGGGGCCGCTCACTGCAGAGCCGCTCACGGCCGCGGCTGACGCGGCGGCGCAGGCCACACACCCGAAGAGTCCGCCCGATCCGCATCAATCGCTGGCGTCGAAGCTGCTCGACTTCATCGGCATCCCGGCGGATTCGGGCGCGCTCAAAGGATCGGGCGACACCCTGGAGGCCGGAGAAGTGTGGGTGGTCGAGGTAGCCGGCGGCAAATCCCGGCAGCTCACGCGCACCGCGGACTTCCGCTCCCCAATTTTTCTGCCCGCCGGCACCGATGTACTGGCGCTGCGCGGCAGCGATGTGGTGCGATTGTCCGGAGCGGCCGATGCGCCCAAAAAGCTCGCAACCGTCAAAGCCGCCACGAAACTCCTGGGCTGCAGCGCCGGCGATCCCGACAAGGTGCTGCTCCTGGTCACGGCATCTGCGGGTGGCGACGAGTTGTGGGTGCTCTCGATCAGGACGGGCCGGCTGTCGCGCGTTCCATTCGACCCCACATCGCGCAAAGACGGCGAATTGATGGCCTATTTGAGCAGTTGGGATCGCACCTACCCGGCCGGAAATCTGTTCGTGCAGCGGCACACGCAGGAAACTCTGGCAGGCGCCGTCGAATGGCAGGACGTCTTTTTCCAATCGGGCAACGGCGACGCGGTGAATGTCAGCCGCTGCGACGCCACCGATTGCGGACAGCCGTCGCTGTCGTCCGATTCGCGGCGGGTGGTATTCATCAAGGGCGATCATCGCTAGCCGTCATTCGGACACTCGCAGGAGAGGCATCGTATGCGCGCACATCCCGCAGGCAAACTCGATTACCGCGCGTTCGGATTGCTGCGCGTGTTCGGATTACTGCTGGTCCTCCTGCCGTTTGCACCGATGGCCGCATGGACCATGTCCACACAGCCCGAGACCTTCGACATCGCCACCTTCGTGCGGCCCCCGGGATGGAACCGCACGGAATCGAATGGCATCCTGCTGCTGCAGGACCAGAAGATGCTGCAGGGACGAGGCGTCTTCTGTCAGATCTACCTGTTCCCCAGCCAGCCGACCAATGCGCTCCTCGAGGCCAGTTTTCAAAATGAATGGGATGCAAAAGTTGCCGGGCCCTGGGGCATCACGCAGCGGCCTCAACCGCAGTCGGAAACCACGCCGGATGGCTGGACCGTTCTCACGGGTCGAGCCGACTATCTCAAGCAGGGGGTGCCGATGCGGACCATCCTGGTAACGGCCGTCGGCTTCGGTACGGTCGTGAGCACCGTGGTCACGGTGTCACCCTACGCCTACGAGAGGGAGATCGAGGATTTTTTCAAGAATTTGAACTTCAACCCGCGTAGTGGAGCACGCACCCCGCCCAGCCAGACGACGCAGGCGACCCTCCCGGGCGCGTCCGGCGGCGCGGGGACGCCGCAGCCCGCCGGCACGGGATCGCTGGCGAGCTACGTGTACACGATTCCGCCGCAGTGGACCCGGGTTGAATCACGAGAGGGAATTGCGCTCGTCTCGCCGGTGTTCGACAACGGTGAACGCTGCCAGCTCACGATGCTGCCCCTGCACGGCGCGTCCCAACCCCTGGCCAACGAAGCGCTTCGCACCTTCGCCGACATCTTCAAGGCGGATCCCCTCGCCTCGTACCCGGTCCCGCCGCCGCGGCTGGCGCGGGGAACCTCTCCCCAGGGCTGGGACTATTTCGTAATCCGCAAGCTGGTCGGCGGTCAGGAGGGCGAGTCCCGCACCCAGGGAGCGATCGTCCTCAAGGCCACAGTGGGCGACCAGGTCGCCACCATCGTCGGGATGTCGAAGGATTTCATGGTCAGCCAGTGCTTCGGCCTGCTGCGCGCCGACGTGTGGCCGGCGTTCTTCTACAGCCTGCAATTCAAGGAGGCGAGAGGCTCGGCACAATTGCGAGCCGCCCTGCAGCAGCGGCTGGCCGGCACCTGGACCACGGCCACCGCGACCGTGGGTCTTGGATACACCTTCCAGGCCGATGGCCGCTACGCGACCACCGGCATGACTCGCTACCGTTATCCCAACACGAACACCACTCAGACGTTCTTCGGCGACGGCGCCTACTCGTTCGACGGCAATACGATCATTCTCACCGGCGACGACCACCGCCGGTCCACGCAGTTCTTCCGCCTGCAGCAGGTGAGCACCGACAGCGGTCAGCGTTGGGAGGACGAGCTGTGTCTCCTGGAGCAGGGCGGCAGCGGTGAGGTGTGTTATCGGCGGCAGTAGATCGCGTCGATCGGCGCGCACCTTACGGCGATAAACGCAGGTCCAACCGATACGCCCCGTAAATGTTCTCGGCCATCGTATTGGAAGACAGGCTGAACACGTAGCGCCCGGCAACCGCGAGCGGCACCGCCGCAGGAAGCCCGGGGCCATCGGCATCGCCGTCGGGCCGGGTAAGCACGACGCGCACGGCCGGTCCCGACAGCGACCATTGAAGTTGCGCGGGCGCCTCGACCTTGAAGGCATAGCTCACGCTGCTGTGTTCCGGCGTGAGGGTGCCGCCGACCTCGGCACGGTTCGCGCTGAATGTGAGTTCAATCGGACACTCCGCGGCGCCCGGGCGGCATGCCGGCGAAGAACCGGTCGCGTTGCGCCACGCGGCGCAACCACCGAGCGCCGCAGAGAGCGCGACCGCCCCCATGACGACGGCCGCACACGATGCTAGCCCAAGCCGCGATGCGAAACTACGTCCCCCAGAACGCGCGCAATTCCGCTTCGGAGCCGTTGAACAGCTCCCGGTCATAGCGGCCGACCCCCGGGATCTCCTTGGGTTCGGGTCCGAGCGCTCCGTCGGTGTATTGCCATAGTGTCCACGTTTTCCAATTTTGAGGAACCACGGCAGTCGGGCCGTACTGCGCCAGCCAGAACCAGCAGCTTGCCAACAACGAATCCGTCCCGGACCCCAGAGCTTCCTTGATGTCATGGCCGGAATAAAAACCCGGGAAGCGGCCCGTAACGACCTTGATCTGAGTGACGAAAGCGCGTGCCTCTTCGAGGCTCATGCTCGATCCGGTCGGATTCGATTCGAAATCCAGAGCGATGAGAGTACCAGAGGCATCCCCGACGACGTTCAGGAAATTGATGGCTTGCTTTACTCCATCGCTGTCCGTGCCGAAGTGATAGGCGCCCCACAGCAGCCCGGCCGCCTTGGCCGCCTCACGATGGCTGGCATACGTCGGATCGGAGTCGCTCGATCCTTGAGTGGCCTTGTGAATGACCCCGATGATCCCCGCCGATTTCAGCTTGACGAAATCAACGTTGGCGTTGTGATGCGAAATGTCGACGACGGCATTCAATCCTTGCATGGCCATCTCCTTCAAGGGCGCTTTCGCCGATGACCCGCTACACCGGCGAGGACTCTGGATTTCATCGTCGATGTCTCTGCTGCCGCTTTCTCGGCGCGCTCTTTTGCTTCAGCTTCTGCCTTTTTTATCTTGGAAGGTTCTGCGGGCTTCAGCTTTGCCAACTTGCGGATCTCGCTGCGATGGCCGCGCCGATCCTCACTCTCGAATGCCTTCTCCTTGCTTGCCGAACCGTAAACCTGGCTCCACTTGCCGCTCTTGAAGATGATCTGATAACCATCCGGCAGAATTTCAAAAGGCTTCCTGACTTTGCCCAGCTGGTCGAACTTGACAGATCCGGTCTTGTGAAAGACTTCGAAATACGATGGATATACGAAATCGCTCATCGGGATCCTGTTCACCGGGAAACTCAACGCCTCCACCGGGTCGGCACTCTCGTACGCATAGACCGTCTTGAGGTCGGGCCCTGTTGTCATGAGGTTGATGCCCGGATCCACGAGCATTTCGACCAGTTCGTGCGAGGCGGACACACTTACCAAGTCGCCGTTCTTGATTGTCGTGCGCACAAAGACTTTCGATATGGGCAAACCGTCCGGAGTAAGATCGTGATACGCCAAGGCGCCGGGTTGATCGGCATCGTCAAGGAAGACCATGCCCCAAGCCCCTTTGATGAAGCCTTTGGATTTAACGAGCTTCGCCGGCGTTGCCCAGACCGGCACGATGTACTTATCGATGTACGTCTGCATCGCTGCGATAAGTTTGTCCAGATCGACCCCTAAAGGCGTAGTTGCCTTGTTGAAGACGGCGATTGTCGGCATGTCGCCCTGGTTGAATGCTCCAAATATTGGTCTAGCCATGAACTGTTCACTCCTTTCAGGATAACGAGAATTCCTTCTCCACGACGATCACGGTCCGAAGTCGACCGAGCATGGCGCCCCCGCGTCTTTATACGAACCTTCCCAGTGGACACCGCCAGTGTTCGTCGCTTGAGCGCCTTGGGAATCGAATGCAGTGATATGGACGGTGGCCACGCTTCCTCTGCGTTCCTCAGGCGAATTCCGCCTCTCGACTAATCTCCATGTCGACCCGCGATCAGGCGGGAACATAAACCCGGAGCGGTAGATCGCGCAAGTTTTCTGCGCGACATTTGCGTGCTCTGCCCTCAGGCATTGCGATGCACAAACCATCGCTCTGCCGAGCGGCTGCGGTGCAGAGGCCGCTCGCGTCGGAACGCGCTCAGTGTGGCGGCGCAGCGCCGCCATCGACCGCAATGACCACCGCGGTCGCGTTGTCCGTACCACCCCGCTCCAGCGCCAGCGCCACGAGGTTCTGCGTGGCCGCGGCGCAATCCGGCGCCGCGAGCCGTGCGGCAATTTCCTCCGGGGAGAGTTCGCCGTACAGTCCGTCGCTGCATAGAAGAAGCCGATCGCCCGGCTGGATGTCGAAGCGCAACTCCTCGAGCGCCAGCAAATCGGCTCCGCCGACCGCACGTGTGAGCATATGGCCGTCGTCCGACGAGGTTCCCGTTCCGTCCGCGGTGCCCGCCGCCTCTTCCTCGGCCACCGAGTGATCTCGCGTGAGTTGCTTGAGATCGCCGCCGCGCAAGCGATAGAGACGGCTGTCGCCCGCCCACAGTGCGACGCCCTGCGCGCCGTGCGCGTACAACGCCACGACCGTGGTCCCGCCGTCGAAGCCGGGCTGCGATTCGCCGCGGCTCCGCAGGTCGGCGTTGGCCTCCATGATGGCCGAGGTGAGGTCCCGTACAGCCGCGGTCATATCGCCAGTCACCGCGACGCGCCGCACGCGCTCCGCGACCATCCGGCTCGCGAGCCCGCCGCCCTGGTGACCGCCCATCCCATCGGCAACCAACCACAATCCGTCGGCGGCCCGCTCGACGAAGGAGTCTTGATTCTCGTCGCGCACCCGGCCGATGTTGCTGATCGCGGCGCTCTGCCAATGCACGGCCGGCGGCGGAACTATCTGGGGCATGTCGGCGATGACATCGTCCAGCAGCAAGGGCGTAATCTGCAGCAGTACATCGTCCAGCAGCGCAGGCGCGATCTGCGCCGCAGCGCCCGGCGGCTTGGGTGTGACCTGTAGCAAATCGTCCAGCAGCGCCGGGGTGATTTGCGCTGCTTCGCCGGGCGGCTTGGGGGTGACCTGCGGCGCAGCGCCCTGCAGCGGCGGCGTGATCTGCAATACATCGTCCAGTAACATGGGCGTGATCTGCGCCGCGTCGCCGGGCAGCTTCGGCGTGATCTGCGCATCCCCCAGCAATTTGCGAAACTCGCTCGCCGGCGGCAGACCGCGGGTCAGCAGCACGCTCGGCGCCACGCGCTCGGAGCCCACCGACCACCACAAGCCGAGCGGGGCACGGGGGGCGGCGGCGAGACCATCCGCAAGCCGCGCGAAAAAGCGCCCCATGTCGCCGTCCGGTCCAAGCGCGAGCCAGCAGGTGGGGGCGGCCGCGGCGGTCAGCGGATCGAGATCGATCCGCGCGTCAGGCGGGCGCACGGCCGCCAGCAGTGCATCGCTGTCGCGCAACTCGGATTCGAGACGATTGAGGTCGACGAGTTCGTCCTCGAGCGTGCGCCGCGCGAGCGTTTCGGCCCAGTCGAACCAACCGTTGCCGGCAACCGCCAGCTCGAACGGTAATACTCCCGGCGGCAGCTCGGCGACGATGGTCAGCGGAAAATAACGGCCGACCCGGTCGACGCTGGGAAGCAGGATCCCGGCCCACACCGGCGCGCCCACGACACCGCTCGCGAGCGCGAAGCGCCACAGCGGGCTGGTCAAGAACACATCGAGCCATGCCTCCTCGCCGAGTTCGCTGCGCGAGCGCGCCATTCCGTCCTGCAGCCACGCGTCCCAGTGATTGACGAAGTCGTCGCTTACGCCGCGTTGGAGAAAATCGCCGTGGCTCGGGAGCTTGCCGTAGAAGCCCGCCACGCCCGGCCCTACCCGCAGTGAAAGCGCGCCAGTTCCTGGCGGGCGAGTGGATTGCGAATCGAGGCGGCCTCGAGCACCACCCGCGCCGACTTGCCGTCCAGGCGGAACGTCACGAGGAAGCGAGTATCGGACAGCGCCTGTGTGAAGGCGGCGTGATCGAGCAGGCGGAACAAGGCCCACGGCCCCTGAAAAGCGAGCTGCGGATGCGAGGCGTCGTGCAATTCGAAGCTCGCGACCGCGGCCCCGACCGGGCCGCCGGGCCAGGCCATGCTGACCACGCGCGGCGGGCCGTGCCGATACTCGAACGCCTGGCCGTCGATCTCCAGACGGAAGCGGTCGACGTCCTGATCGAGATCGTCCGGCGCGACGTTGAAATGCACCTCGGGAGTCTGCCCACCGGGCTTGAAGAACACCTGACGGATGCGCTCGGCCGACTGGAATTGCGCGAGCAATGCAGCGGAGCCGCCGACCGATTCGGCACCCTCGCGCCAACGCCAGGCGGACTTCGAAGTGTCGACCAGCGGCGCCAGGTTCGCCTGGAAGAAAGCGTCGTAGAGACCGCCGGTGCCGAACACCCGGGCGAAGTCCTCGAGCGTCACATCGTTGGCGCTCGACGGATTGAAGGGATAGCGCGTGCCGACGAGTTCGCGGCACTGGCTGACGACCTGTGTTTCGTAGCGGTTGGTCAGATCGGTATGGGCAACGCCCATGGCAACCGTCTGCGATTTGCCGCTCAAGCCCCCGATGAGCCCGCCGACGGCCGGCGGCATCTCGCCGCTCGCGGACTGCAGGTCGCCGAGCGCCTTCTGGATCGCGGAGAGAACGGCGGGCGAGCCGGGCTGACCGCCGAGGCCGCTCGCGGACTGCAATTGCTGTTGCGCCTGCCCCATGAGCGCCAACAGCCGGTCGATCGGCGGCGGCGTCCCGGCGACCAGCGCATTGACCGCTGCGAAGTGCTGCGTGACGGCGCTGCCCGGCTTCGGACCCGTGGTGCCGCCGAATACCTTGTCGAGCTGGCTGCCAATTTGGCCGGACATCTGCCCGAGCTTGGCGGCGGCCGCTCCCGAAAGCTCGCTGGCCGGCGTCGGCTTCAACAGATTGGTATTGGCCTCGGTGAGCACCAGCAGGCGCTTCAGCGGCGAGGTCGGGCTCGCGAGCGTGCCCAGAATCTGCGCCGCGTCGGAGGTATCGCGCGGCGCCCGCACGGTGACGTCGGCGAGCACGGCATCCCAGGCCTTGATGTAATCTTGTTCGTAAAGCTGCACGACGTCGGCGGCGAGCCGCGGCGACTCCGTGACGGGCGGCGCCTTGTCGCCGAGTACCCATGAATCGTCGAGAAAGCGGCTCACCAGCTGCAGCTTGCCGGTGGTGTTGAACTCATCGAACACCGCCCGCGTGTACAGCGCCGGCAGAGGTTTCTGCAGCGGGCTGCCGCTCTTGCGGATGAGGACCGCCTGCGCGCCGAGGCCCAGTTCCTTGTCGAGCGAGATCGCCCGCTCGGTGTCCGCCGCGTACGACAGCCGCACCCGCGAGTACATGAGAAGCGGCAGCGACGCCTGCTGCAGCGACACGCGCGCCTGCGCGATGAGATCGGCATCCGCCGGCACCGGCCGCAGGCGTTTGGGATTGCCGCTGAGCGTATCGAAGTGCGCGGCGACTCGATTCCCGGTCTCGTTCTCCTGCGCGAAGGCCTGGGCCCACTCCGCATGCGTGATGAGTTTCATCTGCGCCGCGTCCAGCCGCTTCGGATCGGCCAGCATGAGATACGCCTTCAAATATTCGTACAGCAAGTCCGGTGCGGTGCCGGAGGCTGCGATGCGGCCGGCCAGATGCCGCGCGACCGCGGGGCCCAGGCTCAAGTTCATCTCGCGGAAGTAGGCGTCCTCGGCAGCCGCACCCATCGCCTTGCCCTGGTACAGGCCGAAGCGCATCTGCAGCGGCACGTCGTCGCGATATTTGTCGGCCGCGTCCACCATGACCCGCATCGCATCGAGCGATGGCACCGTCGCGGCGAGCGTTGCGCCGGCGCCGGCCGACTTCACCAATGCCAGCCGTTCCGCCGCGCTGTTGAGATCGGCGAGGTACGCGGCATTCCCGCGATAGCTGACCACCATCCCGGCGACCAGGGCGAGGACCACGCCGGCGATCACGAGATACAGGACCGCGAGAGCGGCCGCCAGACGCAGCTCGACTTTTCGATCGCTGCCGGCAAGTCCCGCTTCGCCGAACACCACGTCCCGCAGCAGACGGCCGATGAAGAACGCCTTGCCCTGGACCGGCGCTTCCCGGCCCGGTTGAATCCCGAGTCCGAAGGTTTTGGCGAGCGCTCCCAGCATCCGGTCGATCGGAGTACCTTCCTGCGTGCCGCTCGTCAGATAGACGCCGCGCAGCCAGGCGCGATCGTCGAGCGTCGAGCTCGCGAAAATCTCGCGCACCAGCGCCGTCACCCCGCCCTTGAAGCTCGCGACCTGCTGCGGGAACGCAAAGATCGCCCGCCGGCGGCCCAGATCCCGTTCCGCCTGCAGACGGTCGGGCACGCGCAGCACGAGGCGGGCTACGAGGTCGTCGAACTCGGCAGCCAAGGAGTCCTGCGCGCGGCCTGATCGGGATTCCGGCAGCGGGAACGTCACTCCCCATACCTGCGAACGGTCCTTCTGGTCCAGATCGTCGAAGTACTCGGTGAAGCCGGCGATCAGATCGGCCTTCGTCAACAGCACATACACCGGAAGCCGCACGCCCAGCAGGCGATGCAGCTCCTCGAGCCGCCGCCGGATCGCGACCGAGTGCCGTTCGCGCTCGTGATCGCTGAACGCTGCGATGTCGGAAATGCTGAGCGCAATCAGGACGCCGTTGATCGGCCGCCGCGGGCGGCTCTTCTTGAGAAGCGTCAAGAATTCGGTCCAGCCCGCGCTGTCGGCGCGCTCGTCGGAGCTCTGCGTCGTGTAGCGGCCGGCGGTGTCGAGCAGAATCGCCTCGGTGGTGAACCACCAGTCGCAGCTGCGGGTGCCGCCGACTCCGCGCACCGCGGACTTGCCGAACCGGTCGGCGAGCGGGAACTCGAGCCCGGAGTTGGAAAGAGCGGTGGTCTTGCCCGATCCCGGCGGGCCGATGATCATGTACCACGGAAGTTCCAGAAGACCTTTGCCGGTCTTGTCCGATTTGCGCAGTGCGCCGATCGCCTCCTGAAAGCGGGCCGCAAGCTGCGCATCGGCGCCGCCCACGCCGCCGCTCCTGGCTGCGTGATCGGCCGTCGCCGGCATGCTCGCCGCCGCGGCCAGCTCGCTGGTGGCGCGCGAGGCGCGCCACAACCGCCACTGCCCGACCAGCGCCCAGATGACGAATACCACGAGGATCGCGATCAACCGGCCGACGGTGCTTGCGAACGGCTTGACTTCGGCGAAGGCGAGGTAGGGACCCGCGAACCAGATGAGCAGGCACAGCAGGATGATCCCGAAGAGCGTCAGCAAGCGGCGCGATGTCAGAAACTTGGCGGGGGCGGCCATATGAATTACTCGGCGGTGTGCACGATTTCTACGCGCCGGTTGCGCGCCCGGTTTTCCGGGCTCGAGGCCGGCGAGTAGCGCGGCTGAGTCGAGCCAAGACCGGTCCACTCGACTCGCGAGAAATTGCTGAGCGAGGGCTTGAGCAGCTGCGCCACCGCGATTGCCCGTTCGCGCGACAGCTCGAAGTTGTCGGCGTAGCGAAATGACCGCAGCGGCTGATCGTCGGTGTGCCCGACGATGAGGATCCGGCCCGGCACCGCCTCGAGAGCGCGTCCGATGGCAGTGAACAGCGGCACCTGCCCCGCGGCAATCTGCGTACTGCCGCTCTGAAAGAGTTCCGGCACTTTGAGCGTCACGACCGTGCGCGCGCCGAACTCCTCGACCCCCAGATCGCCCCTTTGCTCCTGTTCGGCGAGCAACTGCTTGAGCCGGCTGGGGGCCGGCGGCGGGGGCGCCTCGTAGCCGGTATCCACGCCACGCACCGCGAGCGCCGCAACCACGGGTGCAGCTTGGTCGCTCAAGCGCGAACGCAGGAAGATCAGGACGGATACCAGGATGGCGGCCGCGGCCGCCACCACCACCCACCAAGGGACCAGCCGGAACGCCCGTGCCTTGGGCTCCTTGACTCCCTGCCAATGCGACGAGAGCTCCGCGCCGATGCCGGGGTTGCGCTGACGGATCAGGCGATACAGGTCGTCCTGCAGCATCTGCACCACGGCACGCGAGTTCGCCTCGAGGCGGTACTTGCCCTGAAAGCCGAGCGCCAGGCAGATGTACTGCAACTCGAGAAGATTGAGATAGCGCGCCGGATCCTGGCGCATCCGCTCGAGTATGGTGAAGAACTTTTCACCGCCGTGGGCCTCATTGTGAAAGGTGAGGAGCAACGACCGCGAACCCCACACGTTCTGGCCGCCCCAGGGCGTCTGGAAAATGGCCGAATCAAGGAAAGTGCAAATGACGTAGCGCGCGACGGTCACATCGTTCGGGTCGATGTCGGCGGCGCGCGCCTGCATCTCGAAGGCCTGCACCGACTCGACCGCCTTGCGGCGCAAACCTTCGACATCTGCCTGGTACACCATCGAGCCGACGGTGGCGCCGAGCATGAGTAGCGGTCCCGCGGCCGCGACCAGCGGATTGCCGCCGCGCGTGATGAACTCCTCGACCGTCGCCGTCGGCGAGCCGGGTGCCGGGGCAACGTTCGGCATGACGCCCAGCGCCGGTGTCGGCGCGCTTTGCCGTCCCGACCCCCGCCCGCCCGGCTGCGGGCGCAGCAGCGTCTTGTTGCGCGGGACGTTGCCGTCGTTGTCGTTGCCGGTGGTCACGGCTCTAAGTTCCGCGCATCGCCCACATCGAAAACGCGAGGTTCGCCAATCCTTCGCCGACGAACAGTCCGAACGCGCCCGATCCCTTCATGTCCTTCCACAACGCGCCGCTGCGGTCGACCTCGAAGTACACGTAGCCGGCCAGGAACGGGATGCGCGGCGGGATCTGCGCGAGCGGCGACAACCGCAGCCCCGGCACCACGCCCTCGACCAACTCCTTCAATCGCACGGCCGGCGCGATCGTCACCATCTGCGGGATCCGGCGGCGGATCTCTTCGGGCGGCAGCGCCGCCTTCGCGGCCAGGACGAACACCGCCCCATCGATCAGCGAGATGTCGTTGATGCGGGCGAGATACACATTCGGCTGCTTCAGCTCCACCGGGATCGACACCACATCGCTGATCAGCTTGTCATCCAGATACCCGCGCAGCGCCGCAATGGTGGGCTCGAACGAAGCGCGCAAGTCACCATGCTGGTAGGCGGGGAACTCGATCGGGCGGCGCCCCTCCTTGCCAAGGCCGGCGAGGTCGCCCGCGATCACGATGAGCCAGCGGTACAGATCCTCCGGATGCAGCACCGCGAGCTGGGTGAAGTGCTGCACCAGCGGCTCATACCGGTTGATCGCCTGGAATCTCAAGAATTCCCGCACACCGCTGACGCCGCCCCGGTCGGTTCCCGTGACCACGCTGGCGAGCGCATCGCCGCGCTGGTGCAAAAGCCCGTAGAGCTCCTTCAAGAATGTGGCGAGCGGCGGACAAGCCGTGACGCGCAGCACCGTCGGCATGAACCGGTCATCGAGCAGCACCTGCCGGTCGACGCGGCACTCCTGCACATGTGCGATCGGAATGCAGGCGAAGTCCTCGGTCGGCGTGCCCGATGCGAGCAGGCGGGTCCGCAGGCCCCCCACTTCGACCAGCGCGGTGGCCGCCGATTCGACGGTCGCGTCCTTGAGCTCGAGTTCGCGCACGGTCTGCCGCGCCAAGCCTCCCTCGGCGCCGGCGCGGCGGTCGCTGTCGAGAGCTCCGCCCCGCCGCAGCGGCAACGCCAGTTGCACGCGGGTGTTGCGCATCTCCGGGGATATCTCGAGCGGCGCGGGCGGCGGATCGCGATCGGGGATCGAAAACGGCGTGCCGTCCGGAAAGACCCCCCGTGCCCGCCGAATCGCCAGTTTGCCGATGGTGAGCACGTCGCGATCGAGTTCGAGTTCGTCGAATCCCCAACCGTCGGCGCGCAGCGAACCGGCGCGGCCCTCGACGTAGGCCTCGAGGTACCGCTCCTGCTGCTGGAAGTGCTGCGGGCGAAGGAACAGGCCTTCGGACCATATGACCTTGCTACGATCCGACATGAATCACTTACCTTTGCCGGCAGGCACCGCGACGACCGAGACGGCCTGCCGGTCCAAATTGATGACGAGGGACTGATCCTTGAACATGGCCAACAGTCCTCCGGCAGGAGCCGGGCTGGTGGCGCGCCAGCGGCTGTTGGCAAGATCGCTGTACTCCGCCACGACGCCGAGGAGCCGCGTCGCGGGATCGATCTTGAGAGTGAGCAATACGGTCGACGCCGGCTGCACCATCCGCTCCTCCCGGGCAATCAGGGACGCGGCGAGCGTCGTATCCGCGCGCAGCGTCACGTCATCGAACTCGGCGTTTTGAAACTTGGCTTGGTCGCGCAACGCAAACACCCGCAGGAACACCGGCGAGGCGCGGCCGTTGCGGTTGGGGTTGACGTCCGGCGCCGCGATCACGCGCACCTCGACGTCCAAGGGCTGCGGCAGGGGCGGCGGAGCGGGTGGCGGAGCGTGCGCGCAGCCCAGCAGCAAGGCGGCCAGCGTCGCGGGAACACCGCCGATGAGCGGCTTATTTGACATTCTTTTTGGCGAGCAAACGCTTTTGCTGCTCGAGATTTTGTTCGTAGGCCTTGCCGAATTCCTCGCCGAACAGCCGTCGAAACGCGAAATCCCGGTCCGCCGCGAGTTCCCCGTAGCGCGCGACGTAGGCCTCCCAGGATTTCGGCTTGCCGCCGATACCAAGCACCGAGCCGCGCCCGGCCTGGCGCGCGAATTGCGCCTGCAGCACTTCCGGGTCGAACTGCTGCAGCATGTAGTCGAACGCCACCCGCAAGCTGGCGAGCATCGCGAATTGATGCACGCGGATGTCATCGAACGCGTCCGTGAATGAATTGACGGTGTCCAGATAGGCGGGACTCCTCTGGACCAGCAGCTTGTGCAGCGCATCGGCGACGTCGGCGGAAAACTTGAGCGGGTTGTTGTTCTTCTGGGTGACCTGGGTCGTCGCCATGCGGAACTCTTTGCGGATTTGGTTTCGCGCCTGCAGCACCTGCATGGTGCCCTCGACCACAATTCGCAGCACTTCGCCAAGTTGACCCGCGACCTCCTGCGAGAGTTGCGTGTGCGCCGGATCGAGTCCGGCACCGCGCAGCAGATTCTCGAGCGTGCCCGCGGCCGCTGCCGCGGCGCCGATGGACGGCGCGGGGCGGACCGGCGGGGCGTGAGATGCATGGGCTGCGTGCGCTGAATGGGGTGCGTGCGGCGTGTGCGGTGCGTGCGATGCGACAGGCGCCGCGGGCCGCGGCGAGAGGGTGGTCGAGAACCAATTGTCCGGCAGCGCCGATGACGGCTGCTGCGGATCTGCCACCGCTCCCGGCGCCATCGCCTCGTCGAGAATCGAGCCGAATTCCTGCATCCGCGGCCCCTCGCGGCGCGGTTCCGGCGTTCGCACCCCGAGAAGTTCGAGCGGATCGATGGATCCCCCACGGGACAACGGCAAATCGGCCGGCGGTGCGGGGGACATCGCGGGAAACACCGTGGGAATTTCGACGCTGGGCGCCGTCGCCCGCGGCGCATCGCCCTCCAGCACCCGAATCTCGATATCGTCGATCATGATCCGGTCACCCGCGGAGAGACGCGCAATCCGGTTGCGCTCGAGCGGCCGCCCCGTTTCATTCAATACGATGGGGCAACTGCCGAGCTGCTCCAGAAAGTACATGCCGTTGACGCAGCGGATCGCCGCCTGGTGGCGCGAGACGTAGGATTGCGGAAGGATCCAGTCGTTGTCCGAATCCCGGCCGATCTTCAGCTCCGAGTCACCGAGCAGGCGGCGCACGTCCGCCCCCATCGAGGCCGCGTGCAGACCCACGACTTCGAGCATCAGCGGCATGGTGCCCTGCCCCGCGCCGACCCGATTCCTGGTTGATGTCGAATCTCGTTCAATGCGTTCCTGCGGTTCGCGCCGCGCCCTGGAATTCTCAGACAGGCTCCTAGCCGCCGATCATGACGGTCGGCATTCCCAGCACGATGGTACCGCCGTGCGCCGTCATATCCCCCATCCGCGCTGCCGGCCGGCCGCCGATCATCACCGTCATCGAGCCGAGAACGATTGTATCAGGCGGACCCACGCACACACATGGAGTGCCCACCACGGCCGCCGGCAGACCCCCGATCAACACCGTGGGCACGCCCGGCGGCAGGATCGGACCACCCACGTGCGGGATCGGCGGCAGGCCCGGCGTCACCATCGGACAGACGTGCATATCGGTGATACGAGCAGCGGGAGGCATCAGCGGCTCGCCGCGCGCGGGCCGAACAGGGCCAGCGCGCGCTTCGCATAGGTGTTCAAGCGCGCCGCTTCCTCGGCGCCCGCGCGCGCCGCCGCCAGCTTGAGCGCGGCAACGACGGCGGCCGCGATGGCCTCGGGCGGAGCGGGAACCTTGGTCTGCGCGCCCGGTGGGCTCAAGTGGCCATCCGCCCAGGCAGCCGCCGTGACGAGCCATGCCCCGGCGGTCCGGCGCTGCGCCCGCTCGGCGAATTCGAGACACAGTTGGCGTAGCTCGTCGGTCGGCTCCTGCTGGCATTGCTCGGCGAGAGCGACCGCGGCGCGTTCGGCCTCGTTGGCTGCACCAGAGCCCTCGAGGCCGCTGCGTACGCATTCGCAACACCAGGCAACGGCCAATGGCGCGGGCAGTGCGCGCGCGATGATGGTCAATACATCGCCCGCAAGACCGGCCGCGAGCAGGCGATCGAGGTAGCGCCGCACGTTGGCGCCGCCGTCGAGGCGCGCCATGGCGTCGTCGCTCAAGTTCAACGATGCCACGAACGGCTTCGCCAGCGACGTGGAACCCGGATCCAATGCTTCCAACATGCGCTCGAGCTCCCTTGCTTAGCCGATCATGATCATCGGGCCGCTGATCTGAGCCATCCCCTGGGCGCTCACCTGGACGATGGCACCCTTCACCTGGGCCTGCGCATTGGCTTCGACACCGATCATCGTGGCCGCGAGCTTGAGTTGCACCGGGTCGAGTTTGACCGAGGTCGAGCTGACCTGGAGGGTGACGCCCACGTTGCCCTTCACGGTGACGCTCTGCGTGCCCTCGATCGTGATGGTCATGCCCTTGAGCTCGATCGTCCCGTCCTTTTTCATGACCAGGCTCGATTGCCCGGTGGTCAGCGAGATCTTGTCGGCCGCGACCAGCTCGAACGCGGCTCCCACGTCGATCTTCTGGTCCTTGCCGACGGTCAGCTTCTCGGTGCCGTCGACGTTGGTGGTGCGGTCCTTGGAAACTTTGCGGGTCTCCTGGCCCTTGATCGTGGTCGATTGATCCTGCTCGATCGTCACGGTCTCATTGTTGCCGACCTTGTCGGTGCGGTCGTGTTTGACCTCGGTGGTCTCGTCGTTCTTGACCAGTGAACTGAAATCCTTTTCGGCCTGAACGTATAAAAGTTCGCTGCCCTTCTTGTCCTCGAAACGGATCTCATTGAAATTATCCTTCGCGCCTTTTTCGGAGCTGCGGCTTTTTATTCCGCTCTGGGTCTTGTTGGCCGGCAGATCATAGGGGGGCATCAAGGCAGCGTTGTAAACGCGGCCGGTGATGATCGGGCGGTCGGGATCTCCTTCCAGGAAACTGACCAGCACTTCCTGACCGATGCGCGGGATGTGCATCGCGCCCCAGTTCTGACCCGCCCAGACCTGGGCGACGCGCATCCAGCAGGAGCTGTTCTCATCATCCTTGCCGTAGCGGTCCCAGGGAAACTGCACCTTCACGCGGCCGTACTTGTCGGTATAGATCTCTTCGCCGGCGGGGCCCACCACCACCGCGGTCTGGGCTCCCTGGATACGCGGCTTCGCTGTGGTCCGCGGCGGCCGAAACCGCGTTTTCGCATCGATGGCCTCGATGCTGACCTCGATGCTGTGCTCGCCGTGCTCGCGTTCGCCGGACGAGTACTGATTCGAGACGATCGTGTGCTCGGTCGCCACGATCGCGTAATAAAAGTCGTTGAAGTCGTGCTGCGGATGTTCCTTCAGCGTGAACTTGGCGCCCGTGCGCAGCCCGCCGCAATCGGGGGCGCTGCCGTGGTAGCGTTCGTAGGCCGCCTGGGCCTCATCCAGACGCAGGGCAACCACCTGCCCAACGGCACCGGGCGTCAGCACGTCAGGTCCGGCCGGGAAGTCGAACACCTCGAATCCCGAACGCGCGTAGGGTCTCGAATGGCTCGTCGATTTCAGCAGCGAGACCTTGGGGGTTTCGAAATTGTAGTCGGTGGCCGCATAACTGCCCGGTTGCACCGTTTCTTCCATCGACCAGCGGTCGATCGCATCCGCCGTGGTGCGTCCGCTCTGCGCCTGGATGAATTGGATGCTGCCGTAGCCGTGAGCCTCCTTGAAGACGGAGCCGTCATCGCCAAGCACCATGACGTGCTTGCCGTCCGAGTGCTCGAAGTAATAGAAGATCCCCGCGCCCTCGAGCAACCGGTTGAGGAAATTCAAATCCGTCTCGCGATACTGCACGCAATACTCGAGCGGATCATAGCTGCCGGTGAGCGACAGCTTGTAGTCGGTGAAGCCATGCGCCTTGACGACCGCCTCGAAGATTTCCTTCACGCTCTTGTTCTGGAAAATCCGGCAATCGGCCGTGCGGCTCAGGAACCACAGCCACGGCTGCAGCCGCAGCTGATAACGGAACAGGTACGGGCCCCGCGAGGCCTGCGTGACACCCGTGGCCAGCTCGCCGGTGCGAACGAAGCGCGTGACCATTCCGTTGAAAGGTCGCGCACTGCCATCGGGGAGCGTAATCGAGACGGTCACGGACAGTCCGAGCAGGTCTGCGGCCGCAAGGCCGCGCCGCTCGCTGACCACCGACAGGTCGATGCAGAACGGCTGGGCGAGACGCTCGGTGCAGGACATCCGTTCGAACAGCAATTCGCCCGCGCCTGTGGGGCCCTTCACCTTGACCGGGAATTTATCCTGCTGTGCCACGGTTTTGTTTCAATCCATCGTTTGCGGCATGGTTGCGCGGCGCGCAATGGCGAGTCACTCGAGCGGCACCAGCCGCAGGCAACCTTCGTCGTTCTTGGCATAGAAATACAACCCATCGGTGGGCTGGCCTTCCGCGATGATGACGCCGATCGCGCCATCGAATTTCTGCCGCGCAATCGCGAGCGCCGCCACCTCGTTGATGGTGTGCTTCTTGATGTACTCCGGCCAGCGCGGGTCCGAACGCTCGATGCGCGCGCCGGCATTGGTGGCGCGTTGCAGTAGGTTCAAGAATTGGTAGTAGTCGAACTCAACTACCTTCGACCGAGCCATATTTACGCCCCTTGATTGCCGGTAAAACTACAGTAAAAGTCATTATTTCTCAACGCGTTCCTCGCGCCTCGAGCCGCCCTCGGCGCCGCGGCGGGCGCTGACGAGATGGCCCTTGACCGGCTCCCCCAGCTCCTGCCGGAGCACCACGTCATCGATCACGGGCGGTTCGAAGCCCGCGCCGCTCACGAGCCGCTCGAGGTACGGCCTCGTATGCGAATAACGGCCATGACGGCCGAGCCGGAATGATTCTTCCGCCGCGCCCTCGGTCAGCGCCTCGACCGAAAAGCACAGCAAGCCATCGGGCAGCAGCGCGTCACGGGCCGCACCGATTGCAGGCTCCAGTCGGCCAAAGTAGCACAGCACGTCGGCCAAAACGATTATGTCGAATGCCGCCGGCCGCGAAACTAAGAATGCCGTGAGCTCGGCCTCATGCAGCTCATCATAGACGCCGCGCTGTCGCGCCAGCGCGAGCATCCGGCCGGACAGATCGACGCCCACCAGGTGTCCCGCCGTCGCCCGCAGCAGCGGGCCGCACCAGCCGGTCCCGCATCCGGCGTCGAGCACCGCGGCGCGTCCGCTCAGGTACAGCGGATGGACGATCATGCTCGCGGCCACCAGCTGCGGCGCGTTGTAGCCGAGAACCGCGAGTTGTTCATCGAAGCAGTCGGCGAAGCCGTCGAAAGTCTTGACGATGTAGCGATCGTCCGCCCGCTCGGGCACACCCTGGCCGGACATGGCGGCGAGCATATGCCGCGGCGTCGGGTCGTCCGGCACTTCGTCGGCCCACTGCTGGTAAACCGCGAGCGCCTCGTCCGTGCGGCCGAGCCGGTAATACACGTGCGCGAGAGTCTGCAGCGCGTCCCCGAACCCGGAGATGATGCGGGTGACGTTGCGCAGACACACGAGTGCGCGCTCGAACTTGTGATCGCGCGAGAAGACCCGCGCCAGGTTGTACCAGGCCGCCGCCAGCCTGGAGTCGAGCGACGTGGCGCGCAGATATGCCTCCTCGGCCTCCGCGTCGCGCTGCAACTGCACGTACATGTTGCCGAGATTGTTCCAGGCGTGCGCATTGCCGGGCGCGACTTCGACCGAGCGGCGCACCAGCCCGAGACCTTCCTCGACCGCGCCCGTCTGGAAGCGCAGCATGCCGAGGTAGTGGATCACGTTCGCATCGTCCGGATCCTCGGCGAGCAGCGCCCGGTACGCCGTTTCCGCCTCGACCACCCGGCCCGCCTGATGCTCGCGCATCGCGGCGGCGAGGCGTTCGCCGAAGTCCGGCACCGCCTGCCCGGCCGGTCTATTGATCGAAGCCATACTGGAAATCACCGTCGGACACCCGCACGTGAACCCGCCCGATGGGGGTGCCGCTCATCATGCGTTCCAGCATTTCCCGGCTGATCGCCGGCAGCATCGTGTTGGTGAGGATCGCGTCGATCATGCGTCCGCCGCTCTCGAGTTCGGTACAGCGGCTCGCGATCAGCTTGACCACATCATCCTCATAGGTGAACGGAACCTTGTGGTTGTCGCGAATCCGCTTCTCGATGCGGCGCAGCTGCAGGCGCACGATCGCCCCGATCATCTGGTCGTTGAGCGGATAGTACGGGATCGTGACCAGCCGCCCGAGCAGCGCCGGCGGGAAAACCTTGAGCAGCGGCTCGCGCAGCGCCTTGGCGATACCCTCGGCGTCCGGCATCAGCTCCGGATCCTTGCACAGCTTGGTGATGAGCTCGGTGCCGGCGTTGGTGGTGAGCAGGATGAGCGTGTTCTTGAAGTCGATGACCCGCCCCTCGCCGTCCTCCATCCAGCCCTTGTCGAACACCTGGAAGAAGATCTCGTGCACATCGGGATGGGCCTTCTCCACCTCATCGAGCAGCACCACCGAATACGGCCGCCGGCGCACCGCCTCGGTCAGCACGCCGCCTTCGCCGTAGCCCACGTATCCCGGAGGGGCGCCCTTCAACGTGGAGACTGTGTGCGCCTCCTGATACTCGCTCATGTTGATCGTGATCACGTTTTGCTCGCCGCCGTACAGCACTTCGGCGAGCGCAAGCGCCGTCTCGGTCTTGCCCACACCGGAGGTGCCGGCGAGCAGGAACACGCCGATCGGTTTGTTGGGATTGTCGAGTTTGGCGCGCGAGGTCTGGATGCGGCGGGCGATCATGTCGAGCGCGTGACGCTGTCCGATGATGCGCTGTTCGAGCGTGTCGGCGAGTTTCAGGATCGACTCGACCTCGTTCTTCACCATGCGGCCGACCGGGATGCCGGTCCAGCTCTCGACCACCGCGGCCACGGCCTGGGCGTCGACAGTGGGGAGGATCAGCGGCCGGTCGCCCTGCAGCGTTTGCAGTTCGCCCTGCAGCTGCTTGAGTTCCTTGAGCAGGCCGGCGCGCTCCTCCTCGGTCAAGGTCGGGTCCGCGGGCGCCGTGGCTGCGCCCTCGACCTTGCCGGTTTTCGCGCGCAGCCGCGCCCGCAGATCCAGGATCTGGTCGACCAGCGCCTTCTCGGCATTCCACCGGCCTTCGAGCACGGTCAGCTTGGCGGTCTCGTCGGCAAGGCGCGATTGGGCGAGCTTTTCGCGCTCGGCCGTGTCGACGCCGACCGCCGTCTCGCGGCCGATGATCTCGAGTTCGGTCTTCAATCCGTCGATGCGCTTGCGCGTGTCATCGACTTCCGGAGGCACCGCGTGCTGGCTGATGGCGACGCGCGCGCAGGCGGTATCGAGCAGGCTCACCGACTTGTCGGGCAGCTGCCGGGCCGGAATGTAGCGGTGCGACAGCCGTACCGCCGCATCGAGCGCCTCGTCGAGAACTTGAACCTTGTGGTGCCGCTCCATCGTCGAGGTCACACCGCGCATCATCAGGATGGCCTTCTCCTCCGACGGTTCGTCGACCTGCACGACCTGAAAGCGGCGCGTCAGGGCCGGATCCTTCTCGATGTGCTTCTTGTACTCGGCCCAGGTGGTGGCGGCGACGGTGCGCAGCGTGCCGCGCGCGAGCGCCGGCTTCAGCAGGTTCGCTGCATCGCCCGTGCCGGCGGCGCCGCCGGCTCCCACCAGCGTGTGCGCCTCGTCGATGAACATGATGATCGGCTTCGGCGAGGCCTGGACTTCCTCGATGACCTGCCGCAGCCGCTGCTCGAACTCGCCCTTCATGCTCGCGCCCGCCTGCAGCAGGCCCACATCGAGCGCGCGCAGCGTGACCTCCTTGAGCGGCGGCGGCACGTCGCCCGAGGCGATCTTGAGCGCGAAACCCTCCACCACCGCCGTCTTGCCGACGCCCGCCTCGCCGGTGAGGATGGGATTGTTCTGCCGGCGCCGCATCAGGATGTCGATCAACTGCCGGATCTCCTCGTCGCGGCCGACGATTGGATCGAGCTTGCCGCTGCGCGCCTGCTCCGTGAGGTCGACTGTGTATTTCTTGAGCGCCTCCTCCTTCCCCATCTGAGCGGGCGGCATCGCCCCGCTGTATTCGCCCGGCGCCGCCTGTCCGGCGAGGCCGCCGTCCTTGGCCCGCAGTCCTTCCTCCGGGGAATTCTTCACGATGTTGGCGAAGTCGTCGGCGAGCTGCTCCGGCTTGATCTTCTCGAACTCGCGCGTCACGGAAGTGAGCACGTTCCTGAGTGAAGCGGTCTTGAGCATCGCGATCACCACGTGCCCGGTGCGCACCTGGTGGTCGCCGTACTTGAGCGTGGCCCATACCCACGCCCGCTCGACCGCGTCCTCGATGTGCGGCGACAAGTCCGAGATCGAGGTCGCGCCGCGCGGCAGGCGGTCGAGCGCTTCGGTGACGTCGCGCGCGATCTTTCCAGGGTCGAGATTGAAGGCGCGCGCGATGGCGTGCAGGTCCGATCCCTGCAATTGCAGGATCTGATGAATCCAGTGCACGACCTCCACGTAAGGATTGCCGCGCAATTTGCAAAACACCGTCGCGCCCTCGATGGCCTTGTAGGCCACGCTGTTGAGCTTGCCAAACAATGCGGTGCGGCTGATATCACCCATGACTCTCTCCGGCGAAGTTGGTTGTCTTCATATTCTCAAGGTCCGTTACGCGGCGGCCGCCTGCATCGGCCGGTCGCCGCGAATCACGACATCGTTCACCCCATCGGCCCGGCCGCCCAGCCAACTGGTCCAGCCGAGGCGGCCGGCGCGGCCAAGTGCGACGCCGGGCGCTTGGGCCGGCGACAAGGTCGGCCGCAATTGCCACGACCATTCGTCGTTGGTGAAGAACCGGACGATTCCGACGAGTTCGTCGAACGCCGGACTGCCCGGCAGGAAGCGCGCGAAAGCGGCGTAATCGAGAGGCCCGATGCCGATCTCGAACTGATGCTGGCACTGCCACGAACTCGAGCCGAGCGTCGCGCCGAGACCCAGACCGCCGCTGGCCGGCGCGCCGAGGCGCATCCGTGATTCCTCCGGGATCTCGAGCCAGCCGCCGACGAACGGGCGGATGCTGACCGCAAGACCAAAATAATCGGACAATGCGCGCTCCAGCGACGCGGCACTGCGGCTCGAACGGCCGAAAAGCGCCGCGCGGCCGAGCGCCGCCCGCGCCGCGAGCGGCGCGCCGGCCCGGGCGGCCGGCGGCGCGAGCCCTACGAGGGCACCGATGCAGCCCACGAACCGGTCCGATGCCGGACGGTCGAGGTTGACCGCCGGATCTCCATCCGCCCAGGCGCGGTAGAACAGCGAGATGAAACGGTGCTGAAACGCGTTGATGAAATCCGCGACCCCCGGGTCGCCCCGATGTGCGGCGCGTTCGAACGCGTACTCGGTCAGATGCAGCGGCAACGCGCCGTTGGGCCCGAAGACGCCAAACCCGTACTGCTCCAGACGCGGGGTCCCGTCCTCGGTGCGCCCGAGCGCACTGACATCGGACGGCGCAAAAATCATGTGGGGCGGCTGCGCCAGCCGGATCGCATCATCGCCGGCGCGCCGCGCTTCACCGAGGCGCGGGCGCTCCGGATGCGCCTGCTCGAGCAGGCGCAGCGCCGCGAACAGCGTGAAGCGGTACGGTTGGTCGCGCAGGCGATCGAGCGAATTCATAGCAGCTGCCGTGCGCCGGTGCGAACCGGCCAGCGCTTCAATTCGCCGCGGGCCGCGGAACGCACCCGCGTCTGGGCGAACGAATTGAGCGATACATGGCGGGCGAAAAACCGCTCGAGAACGGAGGCGAGCGTCAGCACCCCGGCACCCTCGAACGCGGCGTCGTCGAACACCAGCGTGATCTCGAGCCCCCGGGCGAAGCTCATGGGCCCGGGTATCGGGATGCGGCGCACCACCGGCGCGTAGCCGACCTGCACGATGCCCTCGATCTGGCGCGCCGCGGCAGGATCTTTCGGGTCCGCGTAAAGCGCCAGCAGCTCGCGCAGCAGCCGCGCCCCCTGACCGGGGTCGGCCTCCATCAACGAGAGATAGTTGAGCGACAGATGGCTGATGATGTTCCACGCCGCGTCGCCGAACGCCGGCGACGCGCGCGGGGTGGAGGGGCCGGCAATGCAGCGGATGCCCTCGAGCGGCGCGGTGCCCTCGAGCTGAAAGTCCGTGCGCCCCTTGCCGAAGGCGACCCGGATCGGCAGGTCACGGTTGGTGCAAAGCGCCTGTACGTCCAGCTGCGCGATCTCGGCATCGACCGGCCGGCCGCGCGCATCCGCGAGCGACAGGAACACCTCGGTCCCCACATAGTTCGTGCGGGTGCCGGATTGCTGTTGCCGCGTCGACAGCAGCCGCGGCCGGCGCTGCACCGAGTAGAAGGGCCGCGATCGCTCCACGCCGGCCTGGTGGCTGGACAGATAGATCGGGTGGACCTCTTCGAGCACCTCGCCCGCGGCGTTCACGCCCGACACCCGCTCGATGTCGTACACCTCGAAATCCATCGGCCGGTTGCGATCCGGCACGAGATGATGCTCGGTCGCGGCAGCGTCCACGTGCACGCGATCCGGCGCGTGGCGGAACAAGTTGACGATGGGCGTGCAGTTCAGGCGAAACTGGGTGTGGTCGACGGCGTTCTCGAGGTTCGGCTGCACGCGGTCGAGCGCCAGGTAGATCTCCGCCTCCTCGCCCTGGCATTGAGCGAACGCGCCGCGCAACTGATCGATGTCGAAGAACAGAAATCGATCCGGAAACGCGAAATACTCCTGGAGCAGCCGATATCCCTCGAACCCGCGGCGCGGCGTCGGCAGCAACGCTTCGCCCTCCTCGAACCCGGCCGCGCGCACGGCATCGCCCGGCCGCGCCTGGACGGCGCCGCCTCCCGGGGAGCGCACATAATAACCGGCCACGTTCGCCGCGATCTGCTCGTAGAGCCGCGCCGCAAGGTCAGGCGTGGCCTTGATGAACAGGCGCAGGCGCTCGATGGGCAGTTGACTGAACTTGACGCCCGGGGATGCACGCAGCCGCAGGCGGATGGCGGCCCGAACCTGGCCGCCGACCGCGATACCGGCGCCCGTGAGCGAGCCCGACCCGGACAGATATTTCGCTTCGGTGATGGTGAGCGGCCACAGCGTGACCGGATGCGCCGACGTGAACACGCTGGCCGTGCGTTCACCCTTGCCGAGCGGAGTCCGCAGTGTCGAGCCTCGCGGAATGGTCACACCGGCCTGCAACGAACCGTCGTTGAGGTCCGGCATGAACTCGGCGACGCCGCAGGCGGGAACCGGATTGAGAAATCCGGGATACACGACCCCAAGCAGATGCTCGGTGAACTGCGGATGGCGGGCGTCGAGCTTCAGTTGCACGCGCGCCGCCAGGAACGCGAACGACTCGATGAGGCGCTCGACGTAGGGATCGGCCACCTCCAGCGAGTCCATGCCGAGCCGCGCCGCGATGCGCGGATAGGCGTGCGCAAATTCGACTCCCGACTCGCGCAGAAAGCGCAGCTCGGAGTTGTAATAATCGAGCATCCGAGGATCCATGGCTCAGCCCGCCTCGGCGTCGGTGATGAGCACATCCGCAGATTCGATGTCGATCTGGGTACGCAGCAGCAGCCGCTGCGGCGTCGGCTGGCCCCACAATTCGGCCTCGACGCGGAACACCAGCGCATTTCGATCCATGCTTCCGGACTCCGTCTCGGACGTCACCGATACATGCGAGAGCCGCGGCTCAAAGGCCTCGATGGCCTTTTTCAGACGTGCGGCGGCCGCGGCCGCATTGAAGCTGGCAATTCCAAGTCCGGCCATGCTCGGCAGCCCGAAGTTGAACACCGAGCGCTCCACTTCCGGCCACGCCGAGAGGCTCCGTTCCGTATCGTAGCTCGCGGTGCTCAAGAGCCAGGCCAGATCGCGCAGCACGGACTCGCGCAGCTGGCGCATCGAAATTACACGCTGTCCGGCCGGCTCGGGATTGAGGTTCGCAATCGAGCGCGAGATGACTTCGGCAAAGCGCGCCACGGCCAACGGCGCGGGCACCGCGACCACAGGCGCCAACCGCACGCGCGCCAGCGTAGCGCCGTCGGTGGGACCCGAAAACTGCAGCACCACCTGTTCATCCTCGGCCGCCGCCGGCGCGTCCCGCTCCGAGCGCCACGGCCGCAGCCCGAAGGCACGCAGGGTGGATTCGATGCCGCCGATTTGGATGCCGTGGGCCACGAGCTGCGCCCGGGTCGTGCGCAATTCCATCACCTGTACCGAACGCGCGTCGTCGGACAAGCGGTCGAGAAGAGCCGGCTGCAGCCGGTCTTCGAAGGCGAGCTCGGCCATGATTCAGCTCGGAGCCTGTCTGAGCATTTCCCGTGAGCCGCGTTGGCAAAAAGAGGGAGCGGATGCAAGGCGCGCGGTGCAGTCCATAGTAGATACTGTCATGCCGGTGACCGCTCGAACTTGACCGATCGCACTTCGAGCAGCGGCATTTCCGTTTCGTCGGTCGCGAGCAGCCGCTGCCCGACGCCCACCGATCCATCGGCGTCGAGCCAATCGGTTTTGCGCGCCAGCCGGATCGCATTGTCGCTGCTCGACTCGGAACCCGGGTATCGCGTCGGAATGAACCCGACCGCCTCGCCGCCGTTCGCCCACACGAACTCGGCGGGCAGCCACACGAGGTCGCGGATGTCCTGCGGCCCTTCCACGCGGATCTCCCCGATCCGATGCATCGGGACCCAGTAGTAATTGGTGTTCAGCAGCACTTCGAGCATCGGACCCAAGCGCGAGTCGGCGTCGGCCAGCCACTCGAACGGCGCCCCGTTGAGAGTCCCCGTGCTGGCGGGAGCCGCCTCGAGCGCACCGCTCCTAAGCTCGGCCGCCTCGCTCGAGTGGCCTTGCGCCTGCAGTCCCAGCGCCTGAACCATCTGTGCCATCCACGGCTCCGGCTCTCCGAACAGCAGCGGGCTGCGTTCTCCGCGGAATACCGCCGCACGCAGACGTTCGCACTGAATTGCCGCGCCATAGGAATGCACCATGGGCAGCGCAGTCGCGTCGAGTTCCTTCAAGACCCCGAGCTGGGTGAGCGCCCGCTCCCAGTCCCCGAGCACCATCAGCAACTGCACCAGGAACACGCGCAGCCGCACCTCTTCGGGACGGCGGCGAACATCGGCCTGAAGGAGCGTCAGGCAGGTGGCCAGGTCGCCCTGGCGGAAACTCTCTTCAGCATTACCCATGTAATCCCTCGACGGCGCCGGCCGCGGGAATGGGTGCACCCCGCCCGCGCCCGGCGCCTTGGGTGGACGTTCAGTCCTTGGCGTTCAAGGGGATGTCGTAGGCAAAGTTGCCCTTGTCCGTACCCTCGGTGCCATCTTCCTTCTGGGTCTTGTAGTCGACCTTCACAATGGCGAAGTTGAGGCTCACATTTTCCGTCAACCGGTCCTCGCCGCCGCTGCCTCCCGTCGAATACGAGGAGATGAGGCAATCCGACAGCTCGATGAGGAGATATTCGAGCGGCGTGCCCCCGGCCTTGCGCACCACGAGCTTGGCATCCTTGATGTGCGTGCCGGTCGCGCAGGCGTTCATCAACTTGGTGCTCGCGAGGTCAACGTACTTCGTGAACGAAATGTCCTGGAAATTCGCCTTACCCGCGCCCTGGCCCGCGCCCATATGGGCGGAACCGGAATTGCTGACGCCCCAGCTCCACGCGAGGACGTCTATGCCGCCCTTCGCCTTGTAAGCCTTGTCCTTCGTCTCGCCCTTGATGCCCGACGCCGTGTCGAAATACAGAAACATGTCCATTGCCATAAACTCTCTCCTCTTGTCATGAACCAATGTTGCCTTGACGCGATCGGGGGCATCCGCCGTCCCGGATGCCCGTCACGCGCGAATCTCTCTCACTTCTTCTGCGATGGGAGCTTTGAAACGAGCCGCATTGATACATTGACTCCCTCCAGCTGGTAGTGCGGCCGGAGGTGGAACGTCGCTGCGTAGAATCCCGGATTGCCCTCGATTTCCTCCACTTTCACCTCTGCTGCCGCCAGCGGCTTGCGCGCCCTCGAGTTCTCACCTGCCGAGGATGGATCGCCGAGCACGTAGCCCTGGATCCAGGTGTGCAGGTAGCGCTGCATGTCCTCGCGCTCCATGAACGAACCCACCTTGTCGCGCACCATGCACTTCAGGTAGTGCGCGAAACGGCAGCTCGCGAACAGGTACGGCAGGCGGGCGGCGATGCGCGCGTTCGCGGTCGCGTCCGGGTCCGTGTACTCGGTCGGCTTCTGCAGCGACTGCGCGCCGATGAAGGCCGCGACATCGGTGTTCTTACGATGAATCAACGGCATCAAGCCCGAGTTGGCCAATTCCATCTCGCGCCGGTCGCTGATGGCGATTTCGGTGGGACAGGTCATGTCGACCCCGCCGTCATCGCTCGGAAAGGTGTGCACCGGCAGCCCTTCAACCGCGCCGCCCGACTCGACACCCCGGATCGAGGTGCACCAGCCGTACTGCTTGAAGGAGCGGTTGACGTTCACCGCCATCGCGTACGCGGCGTTGGTCCAGGTGTACTTGCTCTGATCGCCGACGCCGGTCTCCTCCTCGAAATCGAACTCTTCCACGGGGCTGGTGCGGGCGCCATACGGCACGCGCGACAGGAACCGCGGCATGGCGAGGCCGACATACTTCGCATCGTCCGATTCGCGCAGCGACCGGAAGGCGGCGTAGTCGGGCGCGCTGAAGATTTTGGCCAGGTCGCGCGGGTTGGAGAGTTCCTGCCACGAGTCCATGCCCATGAGCGAAGGCGCGGCGGCGGCCAGGAACGGCGCATGCGCCGCGGCCGCAACCTGCGCCATCTGACCCAGCAACTCCACGTCGCCCGGTGAGTGGTCGAAATAGTAGTCCCCGACCAGGGATCCATAGGGCTCGCCGCCGAGTTGACCGTACTCTTGTTCGTACAGGCGCTTGAAAATCGGGCTCTGATCCCAGGCGACACCCTTGTACTTCTTGAGGGTCTTCGCCAGATCCTTCTTCGAGATATTCATCACGCGGATCTTCAGCATCTCGTCGGTTTCGGTGTTGCTGACGAGATAATTCAGCCCCCGCCAGGCGCTCTCGAGCTGCTGGAATTTTTCGTTGTGCAGGATTGCGTTCATCTGATCGGAGAGCTTCTTGTCGATCTCCGCGATGATTGCCTTGATGGTGCCGATCACGTCGTCGGAGACGACTGTGGTCTCGCGCAGCGCCTGCTCGGCGAGCGTGCGCACCGCACCCTCGACTTCAGCTCGCGCGCGATCGGTCTTCGGCTTGAATTCCTTCGCCAGGAGTGCTTCGAATTGATCCGCCTCGGTGGTTGAAACTTGTGCGGCGGCTACTTTTTCTGCTTCGGCCATGATGATCTCTCCTCAGGAATCAGGAATTGCCGCCGTCCTGCGGCTTCGCCTTTTCGGCGAGCGACTTCAGGAGAGCCGGGTCATTGAGAACTTTCGCAATCAGGTCTTCCGCACCGGACTTGCCGTCCATGTAGGTGACGAGGTTGGCGAGTTGCGAGCGGGCCTCGAGCAGCTTGGCGAGCGCATCCACCTTGCGCGCGACGGCGGCCGGCGAAAAATCGTCCATGCTCTCGAAGGTGAGATCAACCTGGAGGTTGCCCTCGCCGGTGAGCGTATTCGGCACGGAGAATGCCGCCCGCGGCTTCATCGACTTCATGCGCTCGTCGAAATTATCGATGTCGATTTGCAGAAACTTGCGCTCATCAACCCCCGGCAGCGGCTCCTTGGAGTCACCCGACAGGTCCGACATCACGCCCATCACGAAGGGCACCTGGACTTTTTTCTGCGCCCCATACAACTCGACGTCGTATTCAATCTGAACGCGCGGCGCGCGGTTACGCGCGATGAATTTCTGGCTGCTCGGCTTGGCCACGGAAACCTCCTCAGATTAAGTAAATACTCAGCTGTCGGCCCGTCCGGTCGCGATGACGACCGGGCGCGCGCTGCCCCGTTGAGGGCTGAAGCCTACTCCGCATCACGGATTCCCCCAACCTTTTTCACGTCGGCCAGGGAATCCGGCGCAAGTTCCGCGAGAACTTCGAGAAAGTCCCTCGCAATCAGGCGCTTGGCGCGATCCACGAACATCGGTACGGGGCTCGACGGCTCGCAACGCCGAAAGTACTCGGCCACGGCATCGAGGCTGCGGATGGCATCCTCGCGGGAGCGAATCTGCCCCGGTACGCCGCCGGCCTGCGTCGTGCCGTCGGCGGCCCCGGCATCACCCTCCGCCGCGGCGGGCGCGCGGACATGCTTGGCGACGATGTCGCGCATGCGCCCCATCACTTCCGACAGCACTTTGGTATCGGGCGCCGCCTGCACCCCTTGCTTCGCGACCATCGCCGATTCGATGCTGTTCAGCGCAGTCAGGCCGGCATCGATCGCCGCCACGAGTTGCGTCAGGTCTTCCTGCGGCGCAGCCGAGAAGGCGCCATTGATCAACGCCTCCGTCGGCGGCGAGCCGGATTCCTCTTCGCCGGGCGCCTGCCGCCCCATCGCAATTTCCACGTGGCGCAGACTGAACGAGCCCAGCTGCCGATTGCTCACCAACGGCACGCGCCGCAGCGCATCGACCACGGCCATCCGGTCGGCGAAATAGTTGAGGGCGTTCTTGCGCAGCACAGCATCGTCGTCGATCCGCGGGTAGACGTCGTCAAAGTAATTCTCGAGCCAGTGCGAGGCGACGCCCAAGGAGTCGACCAACGCCTGCAAACCCTCGAGCCTCAATTTGGCGGCCGCTAAGTGCGCGAGGAGCCGGAAATCACGGCAGGTGCCGAGGGCGTCGAGCGCTGCATCATTGATGGCGCGCCAATCGGTATCGGCATTCAGCGGCGTGGACTGCCCAAACACGCGGAACGCGTCGATGGCGGCCATCTGCTGAGTGTCTTCCAAATCCGTACCGCATGGAGCACCTTCTCCAAGCGGACGGACCAGCGCGTCTATATCCATGCCGACCCTGGCCGTTTAGAGTTTAAAGATTGAATCCCAGTAATTCTGACGATCGCGGCGTCAAGATGCTTTTTAACGGCCGAGCAGTCGAAATTAGCATAAACCAACACTCATCGGTGTCAATTGGGTGAAACGGTGTAGGGCCGCCGCAAATGCGTGAAAAGAAATCGTGGAAGAAAGTCCACGCAACCCTCGTCAATCGCCGAACGACCACTTGAACTTCATGCGAAACCAACCGGCCTCCGCCCGCGAGCCGACCCGCTTCGGCAGAAAGTGCCCGTACTCCTTGACGCAGGTTGCCGCTCCCTCGTCGAGTGCCTCGGAGCCGCTGGAGGTTTCGATGCTGGTGTCGGTTGCGTGCCCGTCGGGAGTCACATAGATCAACAAGATGACGGTGCCCGTGTCCCCGCGGGCACGCGCGGCGGCCGGATAGGGGCACGAATCTGAAACGGCCGCGCTGTTCGGCTCGAGTTTCACCGCCATGACGTTTTTAGGGATCGGCGCCGCCTTCACGGCTTCGGCCGGCGCTGCCGGCGCCGCGGTAGGGGCCGCGACAGCGGCAGATTGCCCCTCCTGGGGAGGCTTGCTCTGCTTTTGCTGCCGCTTTGCCTCGAGTTGCTGCTTGGCTTCGAGCCGTTGCTGTTGCTGTTTCGCCTCGAGCTGCTGCTTCTCCTCGAGCCGCTGCTTTGCCTCGAGCTGTTGTTTCGCCTCGAGTTGCTGCTTTGCCTCGAGCTGCTGTTTCGCCTCGAGTTGCTGCTTTGCATCCTCTTGTCGTTTCGCTTCGCTTTGCCGCTTCAACTCCAGCCGCTTCGCCTCGAGTTGCCGCTTCAGTTCCTCGATGGACGGGACGGGTGCCGACGGTTGCGGTTGCTGGGCCGGGGGTTGTTGGGCAGACGGTTGCTGGGCCGGCGCTCTCGCGCCGGCCGACAGCAGGCACGCCGTCACGACGAGTGTCGGCAGGCCGCGGCACAGAGGGCGTTTAACGATCGTCTTGACGGGTATCATGGGTCTGGAGGCCGCTGCACGAGGGACGGTCGATCGCTATTCGGTCCATGAAAAGGCGTCAAAGGTCGTCGTGATCTTGCCTCCCGAATCGCCGTCCGCAACCGACTCGAATTGGTACCCCGGACTGGGGAGCACGTATTGTTGCTTTTGCGGATCCATTTCTCCCAATTCATACATCCAGACGCCCAGATCTTCGAAGTAGTACTCTCCGGACCCGCAACCATACCGGGTCGCCGTCCCGGTGAGCGACGCGTGAAATGCACTCGCCGGCCCCGAACTCGGAACTTCGCATGGCGGCTTTTCGCGGGCTGTTTTGTCGTCCTGGAGGAACGTTTCAACGTCGGACAGCGAGGCTGCGCGGATCACCTTGCCGCTCACGACGGTTTCCAGCTTCAGCTCTCCGCACTGATACTCGTCCGTGACATCCGGCGGCACATCGCCGGCCTCGGATTTGCGCGTGACGGTATGGAGCATGACGCACCGATCTCCCAACGGCACGATCTCACGGTTGGTGACCTGGCTCCAGCTGACCGAAGAGCCCGTGACCGGCGCGCCATGCACCGTGCTCGAAGCACTGACAGTGACCTTGCGGGTACGATGCGGCAGATTCACATAGTAAGGGGAGTTTTCCAGGGCCCGCCAAATGTCATCGCCGACGGGAAACGGGAGTTCCGGGCGGGCCGGTATTGGGCTTGTGATTTCCGTTGGCGGCCGGGCCGGTAATTGGCTCGTGATTTCCGTTGGCGCCTGGGCCGCCTCTGGCTGGACCGGCTGTGCGGGATGCGTCGCCGCCGCCAGGTATTCCTTGGCTTGGCCCGCAAACCGGCCGGTGGGGTATTTGTCGAGATATGCCTGCAGATTTGCGGCCGAACCGTGCTCGCCGGCCTGGCCCCAAAGTTCGTCCTCCGCGGCGAGGCTTTGCGCCTGCGCGTCGCGCTTCTGCCGAACCGCCGCGATTCGCGCGGCAAGTCCGATTTGCAGCACCGTCTGTTCACCCGCCTTGATGTTCTGCACTGTCGAGTAAATCTCGCCGGGTTCTTCCGTGCTCGCGCACCTCACCAGCTGGTCGCCGGGATAAACGCTGAGCTTCTTCACGGCGCCGGGCTCCAAGGCCCCGCCGGGATCGCCGTTGACTTCGAGGGCGCACGCGGCGTCGCTCACCACCACCATCGGGATGAGGGTGCTGCTGCGCGCGGGTTTCGGCGCCGCGGGTGCAGCGCCGGCAGGCTCGACGGCCTTCTTCGCAGCCGCTGGATTCGGGGTTGGCTTTGGCGCGACCGGCTTCTTCCGCAGCGACTCCTCCAGGGTCTTTTCATTCGGCACGCCGTCCGTTTGCGCACCGACGGAGGACAGTCCCGACACCGCCCAGGTCAGTGCCAAGAACGCAATCCAGGATGCACGGAACGGCGGGAACGGCGCGATCAATGGAATTCAACCTTGAGCTTCTGCAGTGCCTCGGCCTGCGAAATCGCTTCCTGGGCCAGGTCGAGGTCGTTGTCGGCCATCTTTTTCTGGGCAATGCCGCCGAGTGCCGCGATCACCCGATCGAGGAACGCTTGAACGTCTTGATTGACGTTCGCCGTCGCCGTCGCGAACAGCTTGCGGGCACCGACGGCGTCCCCGCCGGACAGTGCCTGTGCGGCCTGACCGGTCGTTGCGCGTGCGTTGGCCAAGGCGGCGTCGGGGTCGCCATGGCCGGCTTCGATCGTCGCGCGGGCGCGCTCCAGGAGTGCCGTCAGTTCCCGTTGGTCGGCGATTGCCGCGGGCAATGCGTCGGCGCCGGCAATCACGCCATCCCCCGTCCGGCGGGCCTCCATCAGAGCCTGAGCCGCCTCATCGAAGCGACCGGCCTGCAAGGCGACTTCTCCCGACCTTTGCTTCTCTCTCAGTGCAGCGAGGTTCTCGACCGAGAAAACTCCCTTCTCGGCGATCTCGCTCACCGTCTGAGCCGTGTCGGCGGCTGCTTGCGCCTCTGTCAACTGTTTGCGCAGGGTTTCTTGTTCCGCATTGTTCCTGGCAAGGTTCAATCGGTCGGTCAAACGGTCCACCGACGACCGCGCGTCGCGCACCTTGTCGTCGATCTTTCGCCGGCTGGCTTCGATCCGCACCATCAACTGGGACACCGCGGTCTGCGCTTCAACGGCAGCGGCTTTTTCCTTGACCGAAGCGGTTGGGAAGAGATGCGGCCACGCGAAAAAAAGCCCGATCGCCGCGACGCCAACCAGTGCTCCCCCGCCAATCAACAGAGTCCGCTTGCGCGACGCCGACGGGCCGTCATCCGCATCCGCACCGCCCGGGGTCAGGCCCGCGAGCAGCGACTCCACGGAGGCCGTACGTTCATCGCGATCGAATGCCAGGGCCCGCGCCAGTGCGGCGTTTTGACTGCGCGACAGCGAGTCGAGCGGCGCGGGACTGCGATTTTCCGTACGCGCTTCAACGGCGGTGTGGTCGCTGAACGGGTGCCGGCCGGACAGCATTTCGTAGATCACGCAAGCCAGCGAGTAGATATCGTCGCGCGCATCGGGTTCGCGGCCTTCGAGCATCTCGCAGCTTGCATACGTCGGCGTCAGCGCCCCGAGCCCGGCGGTATTGGCCCTATTGCGCCGGCCGCGCGCCGCGCGTGCGATGCCGAAGTCGAGGAGCTTGGCCTTACCGCCGGTCGTAACGAATACGTTCGATGTCTTGATGTCGCTATGAATGACGCTCTGATCGTGGGCATACGCCAGGGCGGCGCACATGTCGTCGATCAGCGGCCACGCGCGCATGAACGGCATGCCGCGACCGAAGGCCTCGTCGATCAGCGCACTCAGCGTCTTTCCCTCGAGGTATTCCATGATCATATAAACGTTGGTGCGGTCGGAATTCAGCGAGTAGACCCCGACGATGTTTGGGTGGCCCAACGCGCGCGTGCGCCGGACTTCTTCGCGCAGCAAGTCCAGCGCTTCCGGGTACTCGCGGATCGCGGGCTTCAAGACTTTGATCGCGAAGTACTCGCCTTTGACCTCCTGATCGCTCGCCAAATAGACCACGCCCATTCCACCCTCGCCGAGCACGCGCTCGAGCAGGTAGCGGCCGCCGAGCCGCGTGCCCACCCCGATGTCCGTGCTGTCCGGGCGCGGGTCCGGGGCAGTCCACGTCGACCCCGTGTTGGATCTGTCGGCGGCCGTCGGCGGAGCCATGGTCGGTGCAGTCCGTTGACCGACAGCCCCTTGACCCGCCCGGAACATCGTTTCAGCGGCAACGCGCGCGGGCGCGGGACCTGCGGTGGTCCGGGTCTCCGCGACTGCCGGTGGATCGAGGGAAGGAGTGAGGTGGAGCCTGCGCAGCAGATCAGCCGGGAGTGTGCCGCGCGCAACGGCGCTTCGAAGCGCAGCGCTGGCATCCTCGGGCGTCACGACTTCCGAGCGCAATAGCGCGCCGATGAAGCCCTCGAGCGATGCGAGTGTCTTCTCACCCGCCTCGAACGCGGCCACGGCCTCCTGCACCCGATCTAATGTCGTCGACCCCATCTTATATTCTCGTGCGGCCTTGCAAACCAGATGTATCGCGCTCGCGCGCGCATCATCTTACTCTCGATTGGCGCGCGAGCGGTTCACCTTCGGAGTTCCCGCCGTGCGAAGTGCCGGGCGGAAATGTTGCGATAGCCTAATTAGTTTTATAGGAGAACGCATCACGCGATTCCAAAAAAAATAGTGTGCTTTTGCAAGTAACTTTACATAACTTTCACTTGAGTTCGGGCAGAGTTTTCCGTTCTATTCGCGATTTAGCCGCGCAACCAGGCGCCCCATCCGAACCTCGTCCAAGCGGCATATACAGTATTCGCTGTAGTCGGTGCGGGCGCACGTTCCGGAGCGGCGTCAGGGAGGCCGCTCGGCGTCGCGCATGAAGCGCTGCTGCTCCACCGGATCGGATAGCTTGCCGGCGAGCAATGAATAAAGATGCGACTCGTCGACGGCAGTCTTTGCCGCCTTCTTCGTCAGTACCGACGCTATCGGTCCGAGATATCGTGTCAGCAGTTGGGTAGCCCGCTGCAGCATCTCCGGCGTCAGCGGCGGGCCGTCCGGTATTCCCGACGGTGTCGCAGCGATGTTCGGAGCGGGCGCGCTTTGCGGCCCGGTGGCGCCGGTGGCCGCTTCGCCCGCGAGGAAGCGACGGCGTTCCTCCGGTGTGCGCAAGTGATCGGCGAGCATGGCGTACAGCTGCTGCCGGTTGGCCGTGTTCGAGGCGGCGCTGCGCACCAGCACTTTCGCCAGCGGTCCGACGATCTGCGTCAATTGGCGTTCGATTTCGGCCAGTTGTTCACGCGACCACGAGGCCAGCGTGCCCGCACCGGTGTTCGACTGGGGTCGCATCGAGTTTGGCGGCGAACTTGGTGCAGAGCTTGGCCCAGAGCTTAGCGTCGAACTCGACGTCGAACTTCGCGCAGAACTTAGCGTTGAACTCGGCGGCGAACTTGGCGCAGAACTCGGCGGCGGCGAAACCGGCGCCTGAAGTACCGTTCGCGCGACCGGTATCGACTCCGGAGCGTGCACCGGATTGGCCGGCCGCGCGGAGACCGGCGCCCGGCGTATCGTCATCGTCAATTCGCGTGCCTGCTGGGAAAGTGTTGCCGACGCCGGGTATTTTGAAATCAACGTCCAGATTGAACGCAGGGCTTCGGCAAACTCCGCGGTACTGGCATAGCGATTTTCGGGCTGCTTTTCCAGCGCCCGTGCGACCACCGCGTCGAAGGCGGCGGGGATCTGCGGATTGACGGCCGAAACCGCCACCGGCATGGCGTAGCAAACTTTGTGCATGATCTCGGCGGCACTACCAGTAAAAGGCGCCTCGCCGGTGAGCAGTTCGTAGAGCACGACGCCGGCGGCGTGGATGTCGCAGCCGCGGTCGATGTGGCCGCCCGTGTATTGTTCGGGAGCCATGTATTGCGGAGTGCCGACCAGGAGGCCGGTCTGCTTTTGACTGCGCGGGCCGATCTTCGAGATGCCGAAGTCCGTGATCTTCACCATTCCATCGCGGGTGATCAGAAGGTTCGAGGGCTTGATGTCGCGGTGTACGACATCATGCCGGTGCGCATACTCGAGCCCCGCGAGCACCTGCAACATTGCACTGACGGCATCCTCGAGGTGCGGCACCGCGCGCTGCTGGACATATTCGTCGAGCGCGCACCCGTTCACGTACTCCATCGCGATATACGGACCCGCCGGGTCCCGGTCGTCGTAGTCGAAGATCGCGACGATCGCCGGGTGATTCAGACGCGCGACCGCACGCGCCTCGTTGCGGAAGCGTTCGCTCAACTCGGCGGGGCTGACCTCGTGCGTGTCGAGGTGCAGCAGCTTGACCGCGACGATGCGCTCGAGCGTCGGGTCGAACGCCCGGTAAACGGTGCCCATGCCGCCGCTGCCGATCGCGTCGACTATCTCGTACTTACCGATGAACTTGAGCGGCGGCATGTTGGACCGTGGTTCGGGTTACCCGGATTCTACTCTTCCAGCATCTTCAGCGCCTCGACCAGGCTGCGTCTCATGCGATTGAAGGATTGACCGAGGCTCGCGATCTCTTCGCTGCCGCCGCCGCCGGGAAACTCCGGGGCGTCCATCGCCCCGAGGCTGACCTGGTCGGCAATGGAGCGCAGCCGGCGTACCGGCCTCAAGACCAGCGTGAAGAGCAGGAAGTTGACCGTCACGAACAGGAACACGAACACGCCCACCAGCAGGTAAAGAAAACTGCGCAGCGCCGTGCTGGCGCGCTGCAGCGGCAGGGTGTACGGGACGGAAACGATTTGCGCGCCCACGACCTCCTTGAATTGCCAGCCGAAGCCGTTCGCGGGGCCGTACTTGTCGAGCATGGTCTGCGGCGCGGCGTCGATGGTGCTGTGGCACACCAGACACTTGGCGTCGTTGATGCGCATCGGTCTGGCGAGATACAGCATCGGACCGGTGGCGCCCTGGCGGTCGCCGATGAGTTCCTTGACGTCGGCATTCTCGCGAAAGTGACTGACCACGTCGACCTCCCAGCCGTCGGCGCGGTCCCGCAAATTGGTAGGATTGAGGGTCGCTTCCTTGTACATGTATTGCGGAAAGCTCTTGCGCAGATTGTTGAAGTATTCGGTGGCCGAATAGGACGGCACCGTCTGCGGCAGGAACTGATAGCGCATCTGCGTCTCGAGGAGCGGTTTGATCTGCGACACGGTATAGGCGCGGACCGCGAGCGCGGATTCCATCATGATGCGGGCGTTTTCCTGAATCTCATCGCGGGCGTTCTTCAACAGCAGCGCGTTGGCGATGTAGTACGACGCGGCCAGCCCGGCCAAGAACATGAGTATCAGGATGAGATTGAACTTCAGTAGCAGTTTCACGGCGGTTCGGTGCCTCGTTCATTTTCAGTGGGCTGGGAGTTCGGTGACGCCGACTTGCGGGCGCCGGCTTCGCCCGGCGGCGGTGGAGGATGCAGAACCACGGTCCACTCAGGATGCGACGACAGGTGCGCGTCCATCGCCGAGAAGAACGCTCGATCCTTCAAACGGCCGCGAAAACGGTGCACGAATCCCGTGCGCCATTCCAGCGGAATCGTCAACCAATCGGCGACATCGGCATAGGAAACTTCACGGATCAACTTCGGCTCCGTGAGCTTGGCGTTGGCGCCGCCGACGGGACCCTCGGGAAGCGGGTCGCGGAACTGCACCGGCATTTCCGCGATGAACGCAGCCGATGGGCGCGGCGCCACGGTCAATTTACGATCCTCGCGCGCGAAGTATTGAGTGATTTTCGATTCAGGATTGCTGTGGGTCACGGCGTCGTCGCGCACCAGCAGGGTCAGCGCGCCCGATTCTTGGAACACTTCGTCCCGGTGTTCGGCTGCATGCAGGACGAATACGCCCTGCCGGGCGGCGGCCCCGAGCTGCATGGCGAGGGCGCGATGCGTCGTTCTTGCGCCGGCGGGATGCGCATCCAATTTGAGCCATCCGCGCAGCACGACGAACGTCGGCGTGTCGGCTCCCAGTAGATAAAGACGCGTGGAGGGCCCGACGGCGAAGGTACCTCCGGGCAGGTCTGCGACGGCGAAGCTTCCAGGCTGGGTCTCGATGAAATCGCCCGCCAGGAGCTGGGCGCCCTTCGCCGCCTCGAACAGTTTGTCGCCGCGGATGATCGAAAAGGCAGGTCCATCGGCGATCTTGACCACATCCGGCTGCTCCGCCAAGGCTGGGGGCGCGCCGATGGTCAGGACCAACAGGGCCAGACAGGGGGCCGCAGCAAGGCAGAGCGGTTGGAGCACGTGGCCCATACTCTTATATATATATGCCGGTCGCATCAGTCGGGCGACGACGATATCCGCGCGAGCGCGCAGCCCACGGCCTTGCTCCCCCATTTCAGTGACTTCCGTGGCACTGTCGCGAAACAGCGACAGCAGGAAGCTATAGCACCTGGCCTGCTAACTCAAGGGGTGCCGACGAATGTAACCAGCCACGGGGAGCGCACGGGGAGCGCGCGGGA
>Ga0307516_10000431_pt1 | contig 55031 bp, 68 predicted proteins | sample 19_EM_MG_FD_203310 | JGI IMG/M metagenome (GOLD analysis project Ga0307516, IMG submission 203310) | Populus trichocarpa ectomycorrhiza microbial communities from riparian zone in the Pacific Northwest, United States - 19_EM | ecosystem: Host-associated > Plants > Roots > Unclassified | place...
GTATACTGAGAACTGCCAAACACTCTGTTCACCTCAAGGTTTTCCGGAAACTGAAACTGAACAGTATTCGGTGTCCCGGCGGGGAACTGAATTTGGCTCTAAAACTGGAACTGAAAAGTGAGCCTATACAAACGGGCCCTTATACGTACGTTCTACATGTATCATATGCTCAGAACTCCGGTAAACCGCTTCTCAACCTGAGCTCCTGAGCCCGAGTATTATCTATGTATGTACATAAACGGTCGGCTCCGAAGAATGGACCGGTGACTGTTAAAACCCCGCTACTCATCGGTACATCGGAATCCAAGAGTCACTGCAACTGAGTCACAGCTTCTCGCGAATTTCAGGGTGAAGGGGGAATCGGGTTCTGTTGTATAAGCGTTGGTGATAAATAGCATTTCCCTCGAACTACATACAAGTTTGATGGAGAAGGAGCCTCGCTTACTAAGTGGCCAGTTATTATTCAACCCTTGACACAAGAATCTCTGGCGCGCGTTGGCTTTTTTTGACTCGCGTCTCTCCTTGGAGTCGATCGGATCTCTGACACTCACTCCCCTCCTCTTCATCCTCCTCCTCCACCTCCTCCACCTCCTCCACATCTAGTCTCGAGTCTCGGAACGGCGCAGCAGCAGCAACAACGAAAGTCCGTTCTACACACACGCGCTAAATATGTCGCTCTTTGGAGGAGGGACAACAGCAACGAGCGCAGCCTCGCAGGCTGCGCAGGCTCAGGGCGACACCACAAACGATATCCCTCTGCAATCACCTCCAGAGGACAGCATTTCCGACATCTCGTTTTCATCTATGTCGGAGCACCTCGCGGTTGCAAGCTGGGACAAGAAAGTGCGCATCTATGAGATTACCGCAGATGGCAACTCTGTTGGAAAAGCGATGTTCGAGCACGACGGCCCCGTTCTGTCGGTGACCTGGTCGAAGGCATGTGCTCCTCGTTGCGCTGGGTTGCTTGCTTACGTCACATACATCCGTCGTGAACCTACTTTGCTAACAGATCGAGTGTACAGGATGGAACCAAGGTTGTCTCGGGAGGCGCCGACAAGCAGGCAAAGCTGTTCGACATCGCGAGCGGTCAGTCGACGCAGGTGGCTGCCCACGACCAGCCCATAAAGTGTGTTCGGATGATCTCGTTGCCCGGCAATCCGGAGATGCTGGTCACGGGTTCTTGGGACAAGAAGCTCAAGTACTGGGACCTCAGGACGCCAAACCCAGTCGCTGAAGTCGGCATGCAGGACCGAGTTTACACCCTGGACGTCGCCCAGGGTCTGATGGTTGTTGGAACGGCCGAGAGATACATCAATATAATCAATCTTGCTAACCCGACAGTCATCTTCAAGACTATGCAGAGTCCCCTCAAGTGGCAGACTAGGATTATTAGTTGTTTTCCCGATGCCTCTGGCTTCGCTGTGGGTAGTATTGAGGGGCGATGCGCCATACAGTACGTAGACGACAAGAACTCTGGGTACGTATCATCGGTGTGGGTGGCTTGCGTGACATGATGACTGACCGCAACGATGCACAGTATGAACTTCTCGTTTAAATGCCACCGCGAGAATCCCTCAGGCAACAACTCTTCCACAAACGTCTTCAGTGTAAACGCGATCTCGTTCCACCCAAGCTACGGAACCTTCTCCACTGCAGGCTCTGATGGAACTTTCCACTTCTGGTTCGGAAACCCGTCCAATCTCCTCCACATGGCCCCAACTGACATTTCGCAGGGACAAGGACGCCAAACACCGTCTCAAAGGCTACCCCTCTGTCGGCGGAACAATCCCGACGACGGCCTTCAACCGGAACGGAACCGTCTTTGCGTATGCGGTGTCGTATGACTGGTCTAAGGGCCACTCGGGTAATACTCCAAATTACCCCAACAAGGTGATGCTGCACCCTATCAAGGAGGACGAGGCGAAGCCTCGGCCAGCGACCAAGAAACGGTAGACGCTAGCTTGTTAGGAGAAATACTGGAGTGATTTGAGTCGTTTTGCCAGGGCGTTTGTAATTCTAGCATCATGCTTTGTAGAACCGAAATCCTTCTATTCAAGCTGCCATCTAAGGGGAGGTTGTGAAGACTTTGACGTAACGGCCTTGCAATCGCGAACACCTGTGTAGAATTGAGACATACTCTATGTTCCCCAGGCTGAATAACGGATCGAATGTCACCGACGCGCAGGCGGCCATCAGACGGCTGGCCTCGGAGGAGCCTGGCCCTGGCCAGGTGTGTGCGCTCCAGGCAAGAAAGCACATCGCGGCGCCGCGGAGGGCCAGGCCGGACATCACCATCGAGATCAGGTGATGCCCAGCGCACAAAGGGGTCCCAGGGAACGAGAAGGTCGACGAATGTGCCAAGATCGAGGCGGAGGAGCCAGACGCCCGCGGGGCGGAATGGCTATGTGACCCGAACCGCACGCGCGATGCCGCTTCCCAGATCCCATCGCGCGGACAGTGGACGGGAAACCCGGACAAAGAGTGCCGCCCTAGTCTAGATAGGCTGAACGCGAGTATGGATAAACAAAAAATAAATAAATAAAATAGCGGATCGAATGCATAGATACTGTAGCAAAAAAAGGGGGGGGGGGTGGTTATGTAATGGTTTTGAACCTGCAGACTTGATTTTGCGCGCGCGTCTCGCGTCTCACGTTTTTCCGGGGCTTTGCAAGGGTGTGGATCGGCAAGCTTCGTGGATCGGAGCCTTAAAGCTATGTATCCCATACAGCTCTAAACCACCCCACTACAACCGAAACTACAACCGAACTCTCTTCACAGGACCCCCAACTCGAATTTCACAGCCGCAACATGCCGTTCGCAGAAGGTCCCAGATGGTCAGCACACCGCCCCCCCCCGACAGGGTGAACCAACCTGCTAACATTACCACAGGCGGGATCTAGAACGGATCAGGAACCGTAGCGGGCCCTTGTGCGGTGGTGACGATTACAACCCCCAAATGCAGAAGGAGGCGTTTCTCGCCGACAGTAAGATTCTGTATGTCCCTCTCCCGTCATCTCGCGGGTATGCAGTCTTTGTTGCTAAACGAGACTTAGGGTAATGTAGGTACACCTCGTACAACTGTGGAACGGTGGCTTGCGTACTGAGCGATGGTCATAAAGCGGCGCGGGGGGCCTGGGCTGCGAGATTCTGAAGAATCTGGCACTGTCGGGTTTTACGGATATTCATGTCATCGATATGGGTGGGTGCCGTGCTGGACCGGCCGAGGGGGCAGGATGATTGGTGGTCATGTTCAGGCCGCTGACGGTTCCCCGGAAGATACCATCGACGTCTCAAACCTTAACCGCCAATTCCTCTTCCGTGCGTCGGACGTCGGACAACCAAAGGCGGAGGTGGCCGCACGCTTCGTCATGCAGCGGGTACCCGGATGCGTGGTAACGCCCTACTTCGGCGCGATCCAGGACAAGGACGAGAGCTACTACATGCAGTTCCGGCTTGTGATCTGCGGGCTGGATAGTGTGGAAGCACGGCGATGGATCAATGCGACGCTGGTGGATATGGTGGACCCCAACGATGCCGAGTCGCTGAAGCCGTTGATCGACGGCGGCACTGAGGGCTTCAAGGGTCAGTCAAGGGTCATTCTGCCGACCATCAGCAGTTGCTACGAGTGCTCGCTGGATATGCTCACCCCGCAGACGGCGGTGCCAATCTGCACGCTCGCGTCGATCCCGAGGCAGCCGGCGCATTGTATCGAGTGGGCGAGCATTCTAGAATGGCCGAGAGTATTCGGTGGTATGTTATACCCCCCCCCCCTTCTTCTTCCGCTACATACTCTTTTCTTGCTAACCTCCATAGACAAGAAAATGGACACGGACAACCCTGAGCACATCCAATGGCTCTTCCAGACGGCTCTCACCCGCGCCGCGGAGTTCAACATAACAGGCGTAACCTACAGCCTCACGCAAGGCGTAGTCAAGAACATCATCCCGGCGATCGCCAGCACCAACGCAATCATCGCCGCCTCCTGTTGCAACGAAGCCCTCAAGATACTCACGGCGATGAACCCCTACCTCGACAATTACATGATGTACATCGGTGACGAGGGCGTGTACACGCACACATTCCTGCACGAGAAAAAGGAAGGGTGTCCGGTTTGTGGGCAAGCAGCGATCGACCTCGAGGTTGATCCCGAGATCAGTCTGGAGAACTTCATGGAGCTGCTGAAGGAGCGGCCGGATGTGTATGTATTGCCCGTTCTCTCCGCCCGATGGTGTGTGAGCTTACGGTGGGAGGGGGGGGGGAATAGGCAAATCAAGAAACCATCCCTCTCAACGGAGCGTAAGAAGTTGTACTTCCAGGGTCCTCCTGAATTGAGCGAGCGTACGAGGCCGAATCTGGACAAAAAGATGCGAGATTTGGTGGATGATGGAGAGGAGGTGGTCATTACCGATCCCGGACTGCCTTTCAGTCTCAAGCTCAACATGGTGTTCAAGAAATAATCCGGCTTGGTTGAAGGGGAGTGGAATGGGATATCCCTTTAGTCTGTATGGCTGCTTTACTGAGTCAAGTCAAGGAATTAACAGGCAATAACCACGTAATTGATTCCAGACTGTAGTATATCTAAACTCTCCTGTTTTCCAACCCTTAAGAAGCCGCACAGCTTCAACCTCTAGACCTACAAAAGGCATCCATCCAGCCGACAAACTAGCACTATACACGTTCAACGCCTCTCCCGCCGACCTTTCCCATTGAGGGCTTCCTTCCTCCTCATCTTCTCCATTGTCCTCTCAAGAGCCGTACGAACGATCCCTTTGGGAAAGGTAGAGAGGTCATAATAGACGGGTGCAATCTCAAGCAACCATTCCGGCTTGATGTGAGTAACATTGCGGATGTAGTTCTTGGTCGTCAGGACGAATTCATTGTAGATTAGCCAATCGTTTTCTTGCTGCAGCACTGTTGAAGGATGGATGAACACTTCCTGTAGGAAAGGGGTATTAGTGTAAGGACGCTTCGGAAAGAAACAAGGGTTGGGGTACCTGTTGATCCTTAACGGTGATATATAATTTCCCGTTTGTTCCCTTCTTCACTACTTGCATGAAGAATCCGGCACAAAGAGCCTTGCGGATATTTGTATAGTAGTCTTTATCCTCGAAGGGGACGGAGAAAAGCTCCAAGCCATTGCGCTCCATGATGCGCGCCAGCTGGTTGCGCACACTGTCGGCGCTCTGGAGACTTCGCAGGGATAGGAAGTGATCGTAGCACCACTGTGACTGCGATGAGGGAGGCTGAGCCTTGAAGGCGTGGTAAACATTGAGCATTGTGAGATGGTCGCCATCGGAGTGAGTGAACAATGCCTTCGCTTCGTCAGCAGCTCTGCGTGCGCTAGGAGGACGGTTGAATAGCTGCGGCACTGAGAGGAGAGCCGTGAGGGAAAGTATCTCGTTGGAGCAGTAGAACTCCGGGGAGCTGATGAGCATGACTGCCAAAGCTGGGTCCAAGGGGAATTCGGAGGCCATCTTTCCCAGGGCGGTAAGGTTCCTGGTTTCATGTTAGCATATCGCAATCGGGGCTCAAGGAAAAGATTAGCTCACCCTTCATCGTCCAAACACGCGAGGTAGTTTAACTCCTCCAGAGCCCTCATCATGGTCTCGGGAGCAGGGGGGTCCATGAAATCGAAGTGTACCAAATCATCGATACCGAGCTTTTTCAATTCCAAAACGGTGGACGCCAGGTTACTCCTCAGAATCTCAGGGTATGTTTGCTCAATCAACTCCTTCTTGAAAGCAGCCTCGGTGTACAGTCTGAAGCACTTTCCAGGCCTTGTACGACCGGCACGACCGGCTCGCTGTTGCGCCGAAGACTTGGATATCGGCGAAACAAGAAGGGATTCCACCCGTATGCGAGGGTTGTAGACCTTCTGCTTCGAGAAGCCAGGGTCCACGACATAAACAATTCCGTCTATGGTAAGCGAAGTCTCGGCAATGTTGGTCGACACCACGACTTTACGTCCAGGTGTTCCACCTGCTTTTCGTGGCGGTGGCGCAGGCTCGAAGATCTTCTGCTGTTGGGCTGGGGGCAGAGAGCCATACAGCGCGTAAACAGACAGCGGGCCGCAATCGGTTTCGCGCAGAAGCTCATCGGCCTCCAGCTTTATCTTCCTGCAAGCATCCTCAATCTCCTCCTCACCAGTGAGGAACAACAATATATCTCCCTCCTTTTCCGTAGCGTGAATCTGGAGTACCGTCCGCAGAGCGGCCTCGACGTAATCCCGCTCAGGCTCCGCAGTATAAAAGATTTCTACTGGGTGGGCGCGACCCGGCACGGCTAGAAGAGGCGCATCGTTGAAGTAGTGCTGAAACTTTTGCGCATCCAGTGTAGCCGACATGATGATGACCTTCAGTTCTGGTCGTCTCATGGCAACCTCCTTCAAAAGCCCCATGAGAATGTCCGTTGCCAGCGTCCTTTCGTGAGCTTCGTCAATAACAATGCACGAATACCGGTCTAGGTTATTGTCGTTCATTGCCTCTCTCAGTAGCATACCATCCGTCATGTACTTGAGCATAGTCTTCGGCCCGGTGTTGTCTTCGAAACGAATATTGTAACCAACTTCCTCTCCCAGCACGACATCCATCTCGTCGGCCACACGCTTCGCAACGGACATGGCGGCGACTCGGCGAGGCTGTGTACAAGCGATTTGTTTGCCGCCGTTAAGGTGTGGCATATCATCAAAGAGAACGAACTGGGGGATCTGCGTTGTCTTTCCGGAACCGGTCTCTCCGACGAAGACCATGATCTGCGTGGAGTGGAACATGTCGAGGAACTCCTCCCTATTCAAGGTCAGCTTCACACCCTCCACACCCCCTCGCAGTGAAGTTCTCACCTTTGCGCATGAACCGGTAGCTCCCTCCTAGTCTCCAGGATCTTGAAATACTGATTCGATAATGGCTTCCCTGTGAAGGCACTATTGGGACCATCCTCGGCCTTCCGAGCCTGTTCCGCCGTCGTTTGATGGCGCACAAAGGTGTTAAGTATCGAGTCGCCTCCATCCCTTCTCTTTCCCAGTGTGGTACTGTTCGATCCTTGTGCTGTACCATCGTACATGTGCGCAAGATAGGGGTTCGTAGAAGGATCTATCGCGTCTTGTTTCGACCGTTTAGTAGGGCGCTCACCGTCTGAGCAGCCACGTTTCTTTGCCTCGGATGCCATTTATTGAGACGCGGAAATATGAGTACAATCGAATGTTGCTTGGTTCTCTGGTATCTCTATGAAATTTCCGTCGTGGTTGAGGAAGTGAGAGGAGAACAGTCACGCGAACCGAAGAGGAAGACAGTCGGGTGAACCAAAGAGGTGTCAAGAGTTTAAAGTTTGTCGTTGATGTGGTAGAAAATATTCGAGAACAGAGCCGCAACACTGACTAAACCGCCACACTGAGTAGTTAGCTTATGACTTCACGTGACTGGCCAAGCCATTCAGGACGCATCATTATAAATCACTCACAAGCATATCCTAAGGATAGGATATCGTGCCGGCGCCCAGTCGCCGCCCTAGATAGCCTACATAGGCTGAATTTGAGTATGATTAAGCAAAAAAAAAACAGCGCCCGTCAGGAGCAGGCAGAAAAGCAGAGGGATGGTTGGGGGGCGGGGCAGGTCATTGCTTAGCTCAGGCTTAGCTCTACTCTGGTTCTCTAGATACCACCTCCGGCGCCCACATACATATAACAGGCTTCCCAACCTTAGATGAGGTGTCACTGCTACCTAGAACGGTCTGAGCCTCCTTAGAGTGCAACGAGAACGAGGGTCTGGCGAACACGCCAAGGCAAAACTCCAAATACAGGATGATCACACAAAATAAGGTTAATTATCCGAAAGTTTCTTTTGGCGTACTGGCTCGTCCATATCCTCCCCTGCAACAACCTCCTCAATCACCAATGCGGGCGACCTTACCGCTGACGCCTACGGTGATACTTTACAGTCCCCCAAATTGTGATGGAGATACTTGGCGGACTGGGATTGGAAAGTAAGAGAGGGAGGTCGACGTTTAGAAGTTGGGCCAGTGAGCTTGGGATCTCAGGGCTGAGTGATATGCGGAGTGGGAATGGGTCAGTGAGAATTACTTGTCTTGCATCAGACCCTCACTTCGCTCGTCACGTGGTATCAGTCGGGAACAAGGCTGGTGTCACTACTCGTTGGTGCCCGGACGTAAAAATCCGCAGACTGTCAAGGCACGACACGGGTGGTGCGAGACAAGGAGTAACTTACTCAGTGGGATGTCAAGTAAACTGCTTTATATAAACTTGGCAGGCCCACGGGTACAAGACAATTCTCTACGGTCAATGAGCGAATGACACAACATGAGTTGATACATACATACGTACCCAACCCTCTGCTTTTGCATACACAAAAAACTAATCCAACTCCGCTCGTATCAAGCAACATTACCCATGGCAACAAGAAAAAATAACAGAAGGAATCACATGTTCAAATTCATCTACCAGACACAGTAAAGTCTGCCGAACAGAGAAGACTACAGCAGCCAACTTTGAAAGGAAACGACACCTGTCCGTCCACCACCTCTCTCACCAATCTGCGCCGTCGTCCTCGTCATCTGTGATATGCATCAATATCCATGTTTATCGTGGAGGAGGCAGCAAACATACCACTATTATTTGCAACTTTCTTCTTCCTCTTATTGAGAGCATCCTGCAATGCCATCATAGGATTCGCTGGGGCAGCAGTACCACCGCTTCCGCCACCAGACCCACCGGCCGTCGCAAGAGGAGCCTCTCTGATTCTTTTTTCGCTGTCCGGCACCTTCCTGAGTCCTCCTGTACCGCCGGCTTTGCGGATATTCGCTAGTAGGTCATCTCGTGGTGGTAGACCCACGGGAATCGCTATCTTCGGGGTTACGCTGGCGTCGGCTCTTAGAGGCATTGGTGGAAGTGGCGGAGGTCCACCCATTGACGGTAGCGGGGGTGGTGGAGGCGCACTAGTACTCATCGGTGGCATTGGTGGAGGGGGAGGTGGTGGCGGTCCGCCAAATGCCCCAGGTGCCGGAGGTGGACCGCACATAAGAGGTAGTGGAGGTGGCGGCGCCGGTGCTGGAGCGGAAGACGTGAAGCCTGGCATGGGTGGAGGGGGCGGCGGGGCAGAAGATAAGAAGCCTGGCATCGAGGGAGGTGGTGGTGGCATGCTGTGGGGTACCGGGGGTGGCGGCGGCGGTAACGAGGAGGGTAGAGGCGGCGGTGGAGGTGGTGCCGAGGATGGTAAGGATGGAAGTTCTACCCTGGAATCAGCAGTCACTTGAGATAGTCCATGAGGGTTGTGCATACCGCGCAGAGGTTGGGCAGGCGGTTCCATCGACGGCCGAAGGGGCGGCGGTGGGCCATTGGACCTGACTGGCAAACTGGGCGTTGGCGGTGCTCTAGCTGGACTAGGAGGCACAAATGGTGGTGGTACACCGAATCTGTGCCCGGAATGGCCGCTCTCTTCCAGTGGCGTCTTGGGGGGTAGAGGAGGCGCCGATGGCGGGGGCGCTGCCGGCGGTGCGGGGTTGGCTCTCGGTGGCGGTGGTGGCTGACGAACGTATGCACCGGCATCGGGGAATGGTGGAGGCACTGCGAATTTCGGCGCCGGAGGTTGGGGGGGTGTTCGGGTGCGGGGTGGCTCTGGGGAAGTTGGAACGGGAGAGCGAGATGGGGGTGACGAAGAGCCCGTTGAGTGGGTCGTCACATGTCCTCTTCGTGGTGGCGGTGGCGGGGGAGCTTTTTTTCCCATTGAGCTTCCTCCTGTGGCCTGTGGGGTCAACATTCCAGCTCTCGCGCCCAGCGCCCCTCTAGGAGGTGGGGGTCCCGGCAGTAGTAATGGCGGAGGTGCCGGGGGAAGCGCTGGTGGAGCCGATGGCGGAGGAGGTGGCGGAGGAGGTGGTGGGGGCGCTCTCCCTGCCCGAGAGGTCGACGCCATCCGCGGTGGAGTAGGAGCCCCATTGCCGTTAGAATACTCTTCCAAACGTTCCTTCTCTTCCCTCAGCCTCTGCTCCTCTTTCTCCTTCTGTTCGATATAGCTAATTATGAACTCCTGGGTATCCTTATCTCGGATCTGTTTCTCGGTAAGGCCCAGTCGTTTTAACTCCTCCAACAATTTCTGGAACGCCGGGTCGTTCGGATCCATTGACAACCCCGAGCTCGGAGGGCTAGCCGTGGGAATAGCGGTATGGGCATTTCCATTGACGGCGGCCGGTTTCGGCTTACCCGACGGCAATCCCAAATGAGGCATATGGAGATGGCTGTGATGAGCCTGACCAGGGCTGCCACCCAGCCCCTGCTTTGTAATTTCTTTTGCGACCCTCTTCTGGAACTCAGCCGCCTCCTTCTCATCGGCAAATGACAGCCCAGCCATACAGCTTTCCAGCTCAAAGGTGTGAAAGAATGTGCGGTCAGTATTGTACTGGAACCCTTGGTAGATTTCCTGATCCCACAGTACCCCTGGTTTGCCCTGGTTTCCAACCGCCATCAGCCTCACTTCGTATCGTAGTGACAAGCAACGATATCCCTTCTTACCTTAATATCCACAATCTTCAAGAACAGCGTCTTCCCCACCAGATCTTGCGCTAACACCACCACTCCGCTGATGCCGGTGAAGGTCCATTTTGTCCGGTCGGGGTAGTTGACGTAGAGCCTGGCGATGGCGCCGTAGACGACTTTATTGGACGGCTTCGGAACGACACGGTTTACAATGTCCTTGTCTGCCTTTATGAGCTTGGCTGGTGGCATGTCTTCCTTCCTTCCTTCCTCCTCTTCTCTCTCTCTCTCTCTCTCTCTGTACGCTCTTTACGAGAGCTGATTCGTGTAAATGGCGGAGGGAATGGTGGCGGAGGACGTGTGCCTCATAGAGTGTCCCGGAGTGCTGGTGGAACTGGAAGGACTACGACACTAGCTGAGAAATTGCACGTCGTGTTGTCTGGAGGACTTGTTGCGGGGTGTATGTATGAAAGTTGCGCTGCGCTTCTGAAAGCTTCAGCTCGTAACAGCACAGGAAAACGTTAATCGGCAATAGCAGTAGAGAGCAGGTGTGTGGAGCGAGCGTTGGAGAGAACCTCCTTCTGATTGTAAGGAGAGGATGGGGTGTGAGTTGTTTCTGTAGGTGGGGTGTAGGTACGAGGTAGGTAGGGTCCGAACTTCAGAGATGTTGTACGTAAGGAAGTGAGTAACAAGCCGCGGCATTCAAAGCGCCAACCTAGCCGGAAGTCATCTTACTAGACATCGCGCTACGTAATCCATTGTGGCTGTGTAAATGGATACGACAAACCCGCCACAAATAATTATGTTACGTACTCCAAACACTGGCTATTCATGAACGCGAATGCAATCGCTATTTGAAAACAGTGAATGGTAGGTACGTAGAGTGTACTGGCCAGGATGGCTAGACGACGTAACATGTATCTGTCTGAGACCGAGAGAAGTGCCAAAGTACTTATATTTGCCGCAAACAAGAGTTTCTTGCACATCCAGCGGTGGTATCACAAGCCGGGGGTAACGCGTTCCAACAAGGAAGCCAAATCCCCAAATCACCTCAACTAATAGGTATGTAAGTGCAATGCTATACTTAACAGGTAGGTTGGGACCACATTACGGGCACGCGATGTCACTCGTCCTCCGAGTCTCCGAGTCTCAGCTCCGTACGTGTAGGATCAAGGCGGACTGTAAAGCGTGGGTGAGTCATACAGTTCACCACTTTTTCCCTTGGTATTGCTACCCGTGAGCTTGTCTAAAGGCGATATGAGCCTTTTGCACGGCCATGTACAGGTCTCTCCACATAGATGTCGTTCGGAATCTTCAAAGAGCCGCTACAAAGGTCGCGGCGCCAACACTAAATCTTAGGCAAGGATCATGCGTCAAAAATGAGGCGTGCACGAGATTTTTACGTTATGGTATCCTGCGGTACATCACGGAGGTGGAGGCGAAGGGCGCATTGTGGGCGAAGCTATAGACCGGGGGTCAGTAAAGCACGGAAGAATGAGATCCGCAGGGGGGTGGATATCAGGTTGAAGGTTGCGGGAGAGTGGAGAGTGGAGAGGAGGTGTCAATGGTGGATGTGAGGGATGAAAAGGCGATCAGGAGGGGGGCGCTGCCGAGGGGATACGAGAAGTGAATGAGTTGAAGGTGAAGATGGTAGCCAGTAACAGGTTGGGGGGTGATCAGATCGGGGATGCGAACAGTCTCGGGCAGTGGGAGACGGAGATGGAGTGACCCATCGTTAATAGTAGAGTAATGCCATGTATACATTAGAATTCTCGCAACTAGGTAGCTGGTTGTTTGAGATGCAAACTAGTAAGAAGAGGATTCGGAAATCTGATCATGATCTCGTATGCAAGAGAATAACATTCAAAACAAGCTAGATATACTGCACACCATCGTACCACAAACGTATCAGAAAACATCAACGCAAACGCGAACAGGAAACACCCGTTATAACTACAGAATAATGACACTATTACAGCTCAATTGTAAAACTACGCCCTCTTGACGGGAGCCACTCCAGCAGACAAAACGCTCGGAAGCTCGGTTTCTCCGATTGAGTACAACAATCCAATAGACCAGGCAATGACCAAGATGATGATGACGGTGAAGATGAAGAAGAGATGGAAAGGGACAGAGACATCCTGTTTCTGGCATCCGTATCCTGCCCAGTTGGTGACCTGCTTGTGGCTACCATCTGCCGACTTCCTGACAGTGGGAACACAAGCGCACGACCAGCATCCTTTGACGATCTCTTTACACCGACCGTGGGACGAGCATGAGTTGGTGGTATCGGAGCAGGCATCCTTGGTTGCGTAGCAGCGTTTGAAGCGTGTGAGAGGGTTGCCGCCGACGGGAGAGGTTGGTGGTTTGGAGATGGTTTTGGCCGAAGGCTCGGGTTGGGCCAGCACAGGGTTGGAGGTAATAGAGAGGGGAGTCTCCGCTCGTTTCTGGTGCAAATGGGACGAGATCTCGAATCCAGGCGTCGACCGGTCAGTCCCAGGGGTGAGCAAGAGGGTGGTCTTGATGTTGCTGGGGGACGACAGGCGAGAGAGCGCGTGGTGGTAAAGCGAGAGCGCAAGATTGGCTTCAGTGGACCCGGTGCCATATGTCCCGATCAGGTCTTTAAGGCCCTGAAAGTAGCAGAATGCCGTGTTCTTCTCGTGCATCTGAGGAACGACTTTCTCGACGAAAGCTTTGAAGATAAGGTATTCGCTCATGAAGCGTCGGTCAGCGTCCCGGTCAGGGTTGAAAACGTGCGTCATCTCTTTGGTAACACCCTTGTTCTCCTCGCCTACTTGCCATGACTTGTAGTTCGCAAACTTGTAGTTGGAAATGAGGCTCTCCTATGTCATCGGGAACTGATCAGTCGGTGATCGAGTCACGGGAGCTGGGAGACTCCATACCGCATCTCTGATGCCTGGCGTCGCGACGCAGAAGCTAGAGTCTAGCGACGCAATTTCCTGCAGAGATTGTGCGGCCATGTCGGCCTTCTCCTCGGCAAGCTTATCGATCAAGCGGGCGGTCTCTCGTGTACCCGGCGCGTCCTTCATGACCATCAACGGTTTACCTAGTGGCAGCCCTATACGTGTGTTGTCAGATCTCGGCGCAGCAAACAGGCAAATCGCGTAGGTTCCCACATACCATCCGCATCCTCCATCGCGATACCGTCAAGCGACAGCACAAAGCGACCTGCATTCTCAGGCGATAAGCCGAACCGGTTCTCCAGCCGTCCCAGCTTCTCCAACAATTCAATCTTCTTGTCGTCTTTGCCCTGGACTCCCAGCTTGTGGTATCGCGACACGCCAAGAGCTAGTGCGAGGCCTAACCGTGCCTCTTCCGGGGAAACCTGAAGTGGAGGCCCACTTGGTATATAGGAGTTAAGTTCGTAGACGGCGGCGGAGGAGGGTGTTGATGCGGTCACCAACGCGGCGATACCGGACGCCACGATCGCCGCAGAGAGTCTCATGGTGGCACTTTGGTTTGCGAGCGATGTGGAAATGCGACGGCCCTGTGGAGAGTACGTTCTTGAAGGATTGGCAAGATCGGTTTGTAGTTCGTTACTTGCTGGGGTGACGTTGCTTGGTTGTGAGGTAGTAAGGTATGTAGGTACCAGTGGTAGACAGGAGACCAACGTGCTAAGACATTCACCACCAGTGCGCATTTACTGACACGCAGGGTTGTACCTCGCATTAAATCATTAGCACTGACTCGCATTTCATGTGCTCAGCCCACTTAGCCTATGCTTAGCCCACTTCACCCAACTGCCACCTGCCGTCTTTCCCCCACAAGTTCTGCGCGAACCATCAAACGCCCGGATTCGACAATCCCAGGGTTGGCCAGCGGAGCGTGCTCTTTTAACCGCCAGAGCTTTCGTCATAACTTGGCACAACTTTACGCGACATCCACGACGCCGGTAGAGCGAATTCCCCCTCCTGCTTGTTTGAAATCGACAAAATCTACACCATGTTCAAACGAATTCGATCCCTCCTTTCGCACTCCCGCCTCCCGCTCGGTGTTAGCGCCGTCGATAAAGCGACCGCCCACCGAGTACGGTTTCTCAAATCTCCACGGCCGTTCGCCGTCGGTCGCCTCCTCTGCGTTTCTGGTGGTGTGACTGTTGCAACCATTCTGGGTCTCCGATTTGTCGAAGTAATGTCAGCGAAGGGAAGGCCGGTCTTCATACCACTCAGTTTTCCCAAGCAAGAACCTCAGCAAAAATTCAAAGATACCGATCCCGAATTCAGAGCATTCGTACGGTTCAATAGCAGCAGAGTGCGGACACAACGGGCGCGAAAGGCCTTTGAGGAGAAGGCCGTCGAGATCCTACGGAAGTTCTTCCCCAACCAATTGTCAGGCGAGATGAAGCCGGTCCAGTCGTTACTCTACTTTCACTACCCACTTGGCCCACCACGCGGCTACCTTCAGAAGGGGTTACAGATCAGCTACAAACCTGTGGATTCCTCCGCGACCGACCCTAAGGAGAAATATCTGGTTCTGACGGTTGAATATGTTGAGCGCCGGCTGAAGCAGGAGCAGTACTTGCGAAGAGAGGCGATCCTGTTTCCTCGATGGATGTTTGGCGCAGTGAGAAATTCGATTCGGGCCATCTGGGAGGATATCACATTGCCGGAGGATCCTGACGAGGACGACAAGATCGAAGACTTCGACGATCTCGTGCAGTATGGCGTTCATCTGTCGAAATGGACACTTCAGAACTTTAAGGAGGACTTGCAGAAGACAATGGAGCATATGCCGCCACCCAATGGACATATTATCGTCGACGGAATGGTTCAGATCACCACCAATAGACTCCTCATCACTGTGGATCTGACCGGTAGCTTTAGCCCAAAGAAACCTGACGAGGCGACTGTGCATCGGATTGGCGTGCGGTTCGCGGCCAAGATCAAACCACCGCCGCAAAAATTTCGAATTGTTGACGATTCGAAGCCCATGGATTTGAGCAAGGCGGTGGGTTCTGGACTGAAGAAGGATATCGAAATGGTCGAGGCGGCAGCGAAAAAGGATGATCTCGATCTCGACAATTCGAAGGCGTTGGTTGGAAAGTGCGCCGACGTGGAGAAGCGGGATGTTGGAAATGTCAGTGATCAGGACGTTGTCAAGCAGTTGGTGCCAACGAACGCCAGGGTTGGGAAGCTAGATACGGCAGAGGGTGAGGAGGAGGACCAGCGTAAGCCACCGCAAGATGCACCTCCGGCGAGTCCTCCGAAACCACAACAGTCGCCCCCACCTCCCCGCGAGTAACCGCTACTCTATCATAGTGATCAACCCATACTTTTCGGCTCATTTTTCTTTATTTCTTGAGGCGTCGGTGGTATGATTTCTTGTTTTTTGTTTCTTTTTCGGCGTCAGCATTTGCTAGGTTTCTCTCGGGTGGGAGGGGGGCGTTGTGTTCAACGGGGTGATGATACGACTGGTATTCAAGCAGAATTGATGCAGTATTTGTATCCTGTATAAAGGGAGCGTTGATGACGATGAAGTGCGTTTAGGACGCGCCTAAGTATGTATTATTAAACGCAAAAATACCAGTCGATTGGTGATTAATTTCCTAGGAAGAACGCCTTCTACTGCGTAGAGGTTTTGTTACCCCCAATACAGCTGAGCGATGCGATTGACCTATGAACCCGTGGCAGCCGCCGTCTTTGCAGCTTGCGTCTTTGCTTTTCTCTCCTTTTTCGACAGCTTTTGTCCCCCATCACCACCCTCACCCCGCCCATTCCCACCTTGCTTTCCCTTCTTCCCTGTCCCGCCTCCCTGTTCATCCGCCTTCCTCTTCTTCTCCCTCTCCGCCTTTTCCTCCTCCCCGACACCATCATCAATGACCTCCACCACGCCCTTGAACGCCCTTCTCCTCACCTCCGCCTGTCTAACCAGGACCCTACACCGCCCTGCAACTGCGTCCCTCGCCACTTCCGAGCTGAGCCCCCACAATACCGCCAAATTAATCACATCATTCGGGGCTCTGAATGCCAGCGCTTGTCTTGCCTCACTACTGACGATAATGCCCCGCCCGCCCCTCGTAGCCCTGATCAAGCTGGCCGCATTTTGTAGCAGATTCTGCCTCGCACGCACATCCGTGATCGACGCGCCATAGCAGATCTCGAAGCTTAGTCCACGTAGAAGCGCAGCACCCACGGTCTTGTGTTTTAGCTGGAACGGCAGACGCTGCGAGAAATCAAGGGATATCAGGTCGCATTCGAGGCTGCTGCAGGCTTGTAGGAGGAGTTTCTCGGTGGTGGGACGAAGCGCGATGAGGGAGTAGAGGCTGGTCAGAGACGCAAGACGGTGGTTCTGACTTGGGTCCGAAAGAACCAAGGTGCACCGAGTCAAGAGGGTGAGCTTATCGTCCATGAGTGGGGTGGGTGGTGCCGGGAGCTGTGAAGGGAGCTTCCCGGTGAGTGTTGTCGAGAGCGCGATTGTCGTGTATCCTACTGGTAAGTAGGGTTAGTCATGCTGGTATTAATCTCAGAGGGAGCTTACAAGTTCTAAGAAAGGCAAGGGCACGAGGGATTTCGGAGGCGCTCGTATATGGGACATTGAGATCATAATACATTTTGTGGTGGGTGCTGTTACTATTGGCATGGGGTCAAAATTTGAAGGTGGGATGAATGGGATCGACCGTTAATTTTAGGCGCATCGCGGCCGGCGGTTGAGCTAACCCTAATTATACACGGCGCACGGGCCGCTATATAAGCGCGGAAGCGACTATTAGCGCAAAATTTTGTTCGGGAATCATTTTTTGGACTTCAATATTATGTTTCTGTAGGAGTAATAAAAAATACACTGTCTACTGTAGGAAGCCAGCTTGATGTCTTCCGGTCGAGGAGTTGCCTGAAGAAACTAGAACCGGCGGTGTGTATCTGCATAATTCAGTTGGGTACCTACGCCGACACCAACGTTGTTGCATTGGAAGAGAGTGTAGCTGCAATAAGTTGAGAAGAAGAATGTAAGACGAAAGGGACCTAAATCATTCTTGCACTCGGCCGATGGTGAAATTGGCGTGCTCGTCCTGGACTGGGCGGAAACAGGTCTGGAAAGACCGAGTGCCGACGTCCTGCACTGCTCACAGGAACTCCATAACGGAGGATCGAGGGTATAAGAGATATCTTCAGCTTTACGTTAAGCTTTTCGACTATCTATGAAACTATTCTACGGGCAGGGCTAGATATAAGTTGGCGCCGTTCCTGGAATGGTCATTGCATGCAGAGCTATTGATCCACAAAGGATTTGAATTAAAAGAAAAATGCTATCAACTCATCCTTCTCCTTTTTCTCCAATATTTCTTGGTACATACGTATCTGGATCGCAAAACTTGATACATAATGGGTAATTTTTTCATTTTCGACTCCGCCAAGCCACGAACGACTTTTTGTGAACGATCAATGACCTGTAATCATACATCGCACGTGACCCTGATTACATACCTCCACCCACACCCACTTCACCTTTCCTTTTAGCCCACACTTCGCCGGGACACTGGCGACACACCAACCCCACAACCGCCAAAATAGCCCCGCCAACAGTAACCTTTTTGTGTCTGCTCCTCCTTCAACTCACTTACTACCCTCCAGTCCCCTTTCACGGCACTGTCAACGTCCACCCTCGAAACATGGCCCGCGTCTACGCTGATGTATACTTCGCCCACACAAACAGCCCCGCTAACCCCCCGTCTCGCTACTTGATACGAGAATCTCGTGGATCTCACTGCTGACTGATGCTTCCACGTACAGGCGAATCAGCGGCAGCCCCGGTCCTACTGGGACTACGACTCCGTCAACATCCAGTGGGGGCTTCTCGAGAACTACGAAGTCGTGCGCAAGATCGGTAGGTACTGCGTTCCACTTGAGGAGCGTATCGGTTCTCGTCCGAAGCACCTGCTTACGTGTACGATAGGTCGCGGCAAGTACTCTGAGGTTTTCGAAGGAATCAACATCACGAGCTACCAGAAGTGCGTGATCAAGGTTCTGAAGCCGGTTAAGAAGAAGAAGATCAAGAGGGAGATCAAGATTCTGCAGAATCTGTCGGGAGGTCCCAACATCGTGGCCCTGCTAGATGTCGTGAGGGACCCGCAGGCAAGTCCTTGTATCCCTGGTTGGCCAAGTGAGTATGAAGCAAAACGGCGACTGACTCGGCACTCGTGAGTCGTAGAGCAAGACTCCTTCGTTGGTGTTTGAGTACATCAATAACACGGATTTCCGTACCCTATACCCCAAATTTCAGGACTACGATGTTCGCTATTATATCTTCGAACTGCTCAAGGCGTTGGACTTCTGCCACAGCAAGGGAATCATGCACCGCGACGTTAAGCCTCACAACGTCATGATCGACCACGAGAAGCGAAAGGTATGGAGTGGCTGCCTGTGGGAATGGGCTGGTAGGGGTGTGCATGTGAACTACGTTGACAGTTGTTGCAGTTGCGATTGATCGATTGGGGTCTAGCCGAGTTCTACCATGCCGGAACGGAGTACAATGTCCGTGTCGCGTCACGGTACTTCAAAGGTCCGGAGCTGCTGGTCGACTACCAGGAATATGACTACTCGCTGGACCTCTGGTCTCTCGGTGCCATGTTTGCATCGATGATTTTCCGCAAGGAGCCGTTCTTCCACGGAAACTCCAACTCTGACCAACTGGTTAAGATTGCTAAGGTGTTGGGAACGGAAGAGCTGTTCGACTACTTGGATAAGTACGACATTGAGCTGGACGCGCAGTACGATAACATCCTCGGACGCTTCCCGAAGAAGAGTTGGCACCAGTTTGTCAACAACGAAAATCAGCGGTTTGTCAGCAGCGAGGCGCTTGATTTCCTAGACAAGTTGTTACGTTACGATCATCAGGTATAGGACTCGCCGCCTATCTTGCAGACTAATGCACATGCTTACATGAATCTTACAGGAACGTCTCACTGCGAGGGAAGCCATGGCGCACTCCTACTTTGAGCCCGTCCGAAAAGCTGCGGGTATCGGCAGGGACTCCTCGCCTGCGCACACGTGAATGCATGGAAGTAACAATGTGGACGCTCTTACGGGTAGAGGAGGTCTTTTGCGTAGAAAGAGGCCTAGTCGACTTTAGATAGAATTACGGAACCGTCCATTTGGCAACATACTACTTCGTTGGCAGTTTGATCTAACCATACATCCTTTGCCTTCACCTTCCCCTCGGCCCTCTCTACTTGGGGATTGTTTCCAGGACGTTTTACGGTTGTTTTTCTTTTCCTACGTGTTAACTAAAAGGTCCTTTGGTAGTGAAGGCTATTATTGTATCCGCAGCAATGTTTATGTTTGATTTTGTCTCTCTTTGCCTCCCCCCTTTGATTCCCCTCCCTTCCTTTTTTTCGTTTGGTTGAGCTGTTTTTCCTACTCGCGGATGGGGTTGGGCGTCTTTACGTGGGATGTGGGATGTGGAATGTGGAGGATGTCGAAAGTAGTATAATTTCTTTGCGTTGTATGGAAACTCTGAAGGATGAATATATCTGCTATGTAGATAATCTGTAACGCCGAGTGAGGGCGAACCGCCTCCAGATGGAGCAAAGTGCAATGCCGTGATCCTATGATAGAGCTCCCAGTTTTCGGCCTACGGCGCCTCGCTGGTTGTGTATATCGTACCAACGCCAGCGGTGGATACCAGAAACCAGCTTCGCTCTCTGGCAGAATGATATACATGACAGGTTCAAGCTAGTGGGCCCGTCGGAGTATCTGGCCTGCGTTGCGGACGATTGGCACTTGGTTGGCTGGAGTCCCCACGAAGCCGAGGGTTTCAATAACGAACGGGGTTTTGTATGTACTTTGCAGCGGCAAGAACCACGCGCACCCACTCGCATGCTGGCGAATGCGCCGACTTGCAGACAGCTCTACATCTGACCCATCTGCTAGATACAGCAGAGCCCGTCATCGGGACTGCAGGAAGGAAAGGATAAAACATACGCCGGCATAGACATGGGCCTATTTATATGGGCTGCATGCGAGTATGACATCATAAATTATAAAACAATCATTTCATTCCCCCTCCCAATCCATTGAAGAGACGCCTGAAACTCCAAAATTCAACCTTTCACATTCCTCCATCCTATCCACACCCCCCCTCCTCTGCAATCCCCTAGTCGAGCGCCACGTCTTCGACCCTCACGAGCCCACAGCTTAAAGCTGCTGTCGCCCAGCCTCCATATCGCAGGTTGGGATTCCAACAGACAGCGTCGACGCAGATCTGCGGTGGGAACACCGTGGTGAGCAGTTGCTGTCCATCGTTAATCTTCGCCTTCTCTTCGCACTCCTCTAGAGCAAAGCCCTCCGTGATCCTCATCAATCCGCCCTCCGTCTGCGCCTCAACGCGGAACCACGTTTGCGCATAGTTCTTGATCTTGCCGTGAAAGACCCTTCTCGCGGGGTTGGAAAACAACGCTTCACCTTCCGTGCCGCCGGACAGGAGCGAGGTGTGCAGCGGCGAGCTGGCGACAGAACGCACAACACCGTTGTGCTTGCACGTGGTAGTGCTGGAGAAGTAGCGGCGTGTCGGGAAGAATTTCACCCATGTCCCCTCCTCCACGGAGACGCCGGATTGGATCGCATCCACGTAGGCGATGCAAGCCGGTGCTATCCGACTACGGTTGTTAGGAACGGTGTCTTGTTCTGAGGAAATCAGGGAGGTGATTCGACTGTAGCCGTCCATACTGCTGGTTATTATGTGGTAGGGGAAACTGGGGAAGCAAGTGGTTAGGCCGGTTATGTAGCTGTGGTGGATACTAGTCGTATGGTAGGGAATGGGATCTGGGTCACTGGGTGTTAGGGACCAGCAGGCGATGACGCCGTTGGCACTTCCAGCGACGAGAGCGGTGGAGGATATCCAGCTGACTGTCGTGAGGATTTCGTCAGGGAGGGAGTGGACGTAGAGGGGATTGGTGATGAGTACTACTTGAAGTCAGCCAAGTCCCACGAGAGATGTGAGAGGGGGTGCATGCGGAAATCACAGCTTTCGGCATCATAGCTGTCCGGCAGGGCGACTCTCAGCACACGGACGATACCGTCGCCAAGGACGACAGCAAGATACCCAAGAACCTTCGGATCCTCGAACTCCATAGGAGCAGGACACCACTTCATGGTCTTTGCAGGGCCCCATTCGTGGCAGATCATCATGACCACCGAAGGCTCAGAAACCGGCGAAGGCGATTCATGATCAGGGACGGGGAACCGCCACACCTGTATCGTCGACTTCGACGACCGACGGGTGAACGCAAGGGGACCCTCTGATGGGTCGGGATCCCTCTCCTTCGCGATGTCCACTTGGTTCAGGAGTGAGATGGCAAGGAACTGGTCACCTTCGCGCACACATCTGTCAGCCGGGATTTCGCTCACGGATTAATAGCGGTAGCATACCATCCGGCCGGTTCGTAGCCCACTCCATGCTCAACGGCTGTCCGCCGATATTGAACATGTACCCTTTCTTTTTGGGCGCGTACTTCTTCAGTGGGAATACACCAAATCTCTGAAATATGGCGCGCTGATACTTCCCGACCGGCCCCACCACAGCCCTGAGCGGCTCACCATCCGTCCCCATGTACTCCTCTGCTTCCTCCAAGCCCAACACCTCTATCCTCTGCGCGTCATCCCCCTTCATCCCAACCTTGACTTTCTCCTCGGGCAAAAACGGATTGACGTGCAAACACGCCCTCTCGGGAACGGCGGGGCTGGAGATGTACATTTCCTTGACCCAGAGAGCCTTTTCCACGGTTTCCTCCTCAGCGCCGTAAATCTGCACGATGCGATCCATCTTCCCCGTAGCCTTCTGGAACCCAGGTCTGTAGGTGATCCTGACGGAGGGATCGGGTGCACGGATGACATTCGGAGCTACACCCTCGGCGCGTAGGCGGTTTTTTCGACGGCCTCGACCCGTCGCTCCGTTGGTTACCGTACGGACATGCTTCTTATGCACTGCGGGAGCAGAACCAGGAGGGCGTGGGCCGGGCATGGTGCGTGGAGCTTTCGGGTCGCGTTTGGGCTTTCGGGTACGGCCACTGTCTCCTCCGTAAACATAGTCGTCGTCAGAGTCGGCTTCACCTTCATCTTCGCTGTCTTCCAGATCAGAGGATTCGGGGTTGGATCCGACTGGGTCTCCGTCGCCATCGGCGTCGGCAGCTTGAAAATCTTCATCGTCGGAGTCGACATGTGCAACGGGAGATTCGTCATCACTATCCAAGTCATTGTAGGCATCAGATTTGTAACTGACCACCTTGCGGGAGCGTGCTGATTTCCGGACCATCGTATTCACGTGGGCAGGTAGGTGGGGAACTTTGCGGTGGGTTGGCTAAACGGCAGACGTGATAGTCACGTGAACTATGTGGACTTTGGCGTTCCTAGACATAGATATGGGATTGGATGTCACTCTGCAGGTCCGAACACCTCTCGGTTCACACTTATTACTTTAGCGGGAAAATGATCCGTACCTATGTTACATAACTGGGGGTGTTTGATCATAGTGTAACGATGTTGAATTCCCTCTCACAAATCTGAATTAATACCATGTCCTTCGGATCTAAGAGTCCTACGGTCCATCAACTACAGACCCTTTTGCTATCGTACATACTCAGGTACCTACCCGGAGTAAACAAACATTACCGTTTGTACACAATGATCGTGACAATACCGATATCTGCCCCTTTTCTCTTTGACCCAAGGAGAAGCCACCGCTCCTGTCGCTCACATTTACTACCTAGCGTTCTCCTTCTTCTATCGAAAGAAAGAAATCAGATGGGAAAGTTGAGTGACCTGAACTGCGCCGTACCCCATCCCGGAACCAAAAAAAAGAATGAAATGGAAATATGAATACAAACACCATGCCCCTTTTACGTTTGTTGAACACCACCCAAATAACCCTCTTGTTGAAAACGCCAACACCCAAGACCATAAAGATCAATCATGACTCCCTTACCTTGTAGTCAAATTGAGACATGCAGAAGTTGAAGTCTGCAGCTCAGATTTCGTAACACCCCGTAAAAGGGCACCCGTCAGGACAAAAAAAAACAAAGGAGATGTAAAGATCTAGGAAACATGCAAGAAAAATGATGGGCAACGAAAAGATTTTGGACTCAAGTTCGCTCCACCGGCCCTAGTGTGGGTATATCTAGAACTCGAGAGCCTTGGGCTTCTCCCAGCTGAAGTTCTGGTTGGTGAAGTGCCCATTCTTCGCAGTCTGGAAGTAGATCGGCTTAGCGAGGTCAAGCTCCTTGACGATGACACCAGGACGCATATCAAAGTTGGCACGGATGATGGCCACGAGTTCGTCGCTGGATTTGTCAGAGGTACCGTAAGAGTCGACCTAGAGACCAGTTAGAATCCGATGCAGGGCGATTTGCTAACATAGACAAGGGAGAAGACTTACGAAGACGGAGAGGGGCTCCGCGACACCAATGGCATAGGAGAGCTGGACCAAGCAACGGCGGGCGAGACCGGCGGAGACAAGGGACTTGGCGATCCAACGAGAGAGGTAGGCAGCAGAGCGGTCGACCTTGGAGAAGTCCTTTCCGGAGAAAGCACCACCTCCGTGGGCACCCCATCCTCCGTAGGTGTCGACGATGATCTTACGTCCGGTAAGACCCGCATCTCCCTGGGGTCCTCCGATGATGAAGAGACCGGAAGGCTGAATCTATGCGGTTGTTAGGGGAATACTACAAATGGAAATCCCCCCTACAGAAGGGAAAACATACGTGGTAGACGGTCTTCTCGTCGAGGTACTTGGCGGGGATGGACTTCTTAATGATCTTCTCGAGGATCTCCTTCCTCAGCTCCTCGGTGGTGATGTCCTCGGAGTGCTGGGCAGAGACGACAACGGTGTCGACGCGGCGGGGGATGACCGCACCGTTGTCGTGCTCGTACTCGATGGTAACCTGGGTCTTGGTGTCGGGCCGGAGCCAGGGAAGAGTACCATCACGGCGGGCAGTAGCCATCGCAGCATTGAGCTTGTGGGCCAGAGTGACGGTGAGGGGGAGGAGTTCGGGGGTCTCGTCGGTAGCATATCCGAACATGATACCCTGGTCACCGGCACCCAACTGCTCGAGAGCGGCGTCCAAGTTCAGTCCCTGGGCGATGTCGGGAGACTGCTGCTCAATGGCGACCAAGATGTTGCAGGTCTTGTAGTCGAAACCCTTGGCAGAGTCATCGTAGCCGATGTCCTTGATGGCGCCACGGATGATCTTCTGGTAATCGAGACGGGCCTGGGTGGTGATTTCACCGAAAACCATGATCATACCGGTCTTGGTGGCAGTCTCGCAAGCGACCTAAAAATAAGGTTGGTAAGTTTCGGAGTCCCGGCCAGCAAGAAGTGTGCTCGCGTTAACCTTCGACAGAGGGTCCTCGGCCAAGCAGGCGTCGAGGATGGCATCGGAAACCTGATCGCTGCACAACGGTAACAAGTCAGTCCTGAGCGGGGGACAGAACAACGCCAATTGAAGACACATACGCGATCTTATCGGGGTGACCCTCACCGACGGACTCAGAGGTGAAGAGGAAAGTTCCCTGGCTCTGAGAAGCAGTCATCTTGCCGGTTTATGAGTGTGGGCGAGGAGGTAGATAGGAGAAAAGGACTGATAGCTCTGTATAGCAGGATGAGGATGAGGGAGTGGGGTATCACTTGGAGAAGGTGAGAAAGAAAAGAGGAACCACAGACAACACGGGGGTGGGAGAAGGTTATAAAGGAGACAGAAGGAACAGTTTAGAAGGTGATGGCCGAGGGACAGTCCGAAAGCAGGGGGCGGGTGAGGAGTTCTGTTCGGAGAAGGAAGGTTCCGAACACGACAGAGGCAGCACAGAAATTTTGTGGAGGTTGGACTGTCTCGGGCAAGGAATTTGTTAGGTGTCGTGCGGACTAAACCTGAAACGGAGAAGGAAAAGGTACGAATGGAACAATAAGCGCGATTGCACCATCTCTTCTGTAAAACTCGCACCTGCACCACCGATTGGCCGACGAGACGTTGTGCGGTACTGAGTAGAGCACAGATGGCAGGTACACACCGACACCAAGTACCCCTTATATTCTGCCAGAGAACATACCAGTTATACCGCTCTCTCGAAGGGATATCTCCATCCACTCGGCAGAAGAACAACTAAAGGAATCCTACGTGCCCGCGCTGTGTATGCAACCACAACACTACACAGCAGTGAAGCTAGGAATGTTGTCGTCGCCATCGACATACGTACATAAGAGCACGGCCCGCCATATTAGGTATATCCAGTCCGTACGGTTGAATCTCTTGGTGCTGCTTGTGGATTTCTTCTTTTCAGTTTCAAGAGGTGTCACAACTCTCGACCAAAGACTATGGACGGAACCCCGAATCTCATCGCCAGCTTAGGGCCGGCGTCCAAGAGCGACACGCATGCCACTAAAACACCCCGAGAACCTGTATGCACGGCTGTTGGATATCTACGGCCTTTATAAAATTTCTCCGAACGGAAATATCCCCAGACGGTATCGAAAAGTTGGTGCAGGTGATGTTGGCTTGACGGCAGTGAGGGTATCGGCATTGATGCTCTGCTGTTATGTGTCCACTTTGCTGTGAGGGTTCCTCAGCCTCAACCGTCCACAGGTGCTATAACTTCCTAACTACATAACTAGGCAGTCGCAGGACAGTGGGCCAACGAAGACACTGTTGCAGGCAGGAGGCTGCATAAGAATAGAGTCAATAGGTGCGCTGGGTGCTTAGGTAGGGTACAGACATCACTCAATAGCAGCAGTCGATCGGAGTTTGGTTTTCGGGCTATCCCATCCGAATGACCCACTGACGGTATCCTCAGTCGGTGCATATAGCATCGCCCCGCTTCACTAGCGCCAACTGATTCCGATTGATCGGCGATAAGTCTGACAATCCTATTATACCTACCCACCTCAACGCCGCCGCCACAGAAAACTTTACCTTCCCTACACGTCGCAGCCGGCCCATTTTCCTGCCAGCCAAAACTATTATGTCACGCTTTGGCGTGTTTGTCGTTGGCCCAGCTGGCTCCGGGAAGGTCAGACGAAAAACGACATCACTCCCACTGTCAGTCAACTGACGGCTGTGCATGTTAGTCGACGTTCTGCTCTGCGTTGATCTCACATCTGAGGAACGCAAAACGATCATGTACGTGTCACGCCGGCCTGAGAGCGTTTGCGTATGGTGTTACATGCGCCTGGGCAGGCTGATACAAAATTCTGTTGCGGCACAATAGGCCTCTACGTGAACCTGGACCCTGCGGCGGAGGACTTTGATTTCGAACCGGACGTCGATATCAAGGACCTCATCAGCCTTGACGATGCTATGGAGGAGATGCAGTTGGGACCTAACGGTGCTATGATGGCCTGCTTCGAGTAAGCCCACCACCCTTCTATTCACTTCTATCGTCCGGACACTGAACGCATGGGCGGTGCTTAGGTTCCTCATGGGAAACCTCGATTGGCTCGAAGCGGAGCTCGGCAACACGACCGAAGAGTTCATAACGATTTTCGACTGTCCCGGTCAGATCGAGCTGTACTCGCACGTCCCGATACTGCCGAACCTGACGAAGCACCTTTCCATGCACATGAACTACTCGTTGTGCGCCGCGTACCTGATCGAGTCCACGTTTGTCGTCGATAAGGCCAAGTTCTTCGCCGGAACGCTGTCGGCAATGAGCGCAATGATAATGTTGTCTATCCCGCATCTGAACATCCTCAGCAAGATGGACCTGGTCAAGCAACAGGTATCCAAGCGGGAGTTGAAGCGGTTCTTGGACCCCGATCCTACGATGATTACGAACGATATACATGCGCAAACCAATCCGAAGTTTCATAGACTTAACGAAGGTACACATCCGCTCTGGGAGGGGTGCGATGCTCAATTCTAACCAATTGCGCGTGTGCAGCTGTCGTAAATCTCATCGAAGACTTTTCCATGGTATCGTTTCTACAGCTCGAGGCTCAGAACGAGGACAGCGTGCAAGGGATCCTTAGCTACATCGATGACTGTTTGGGGTGGTCGGAGGTACAGGAGCCACAGCTGAAAGATGATCCGGATGCGGATTGGCAAGAAGCGGAATAGATAACAAACATATGTAGCCCCTCCGTGACCAATCTGCAACCGCACGTGAACTGCCTAATATAAAACATGCCCGGAAATAAATTTGACGCTCTGGGTGATACTCCATGCGTTGACTTCCTCGCCAACCACGTGTTTACATTAGCGAGTTCTCTCCCAGATATTTTTTCCCGCAGCAACCCGCGAAGCACATTTCAATCCACCATCCACCACCCAGTCTAACCACCTGCCTCACCACATCTCCAAAATGGGCCGCGTCAAGAAGTCTACCCGCAAATTCGAGAGCAAGCACCTCACTCGAACTCTCGACGACCGCAAGTCCAAGAAGAAAGTGAAGCAAGCCTTCATCCTCCGCGAAAAGAAGAAGGCAAAGCGCTCCGCGAAAGACGACGGTGACGAGGATGCAGACCGTGGCGAGCAGCCAAAGGCGAAGAAACAGAAACCCGATGGTCCACAGATCTTTGAGGACATGAGTGTTGAGCAGTTTTTTGCTGGTGGCTTTGAGGTGCCGGAGCCTGCTACGGCTGGCACGAAAAGCGGTAAGAGGAAGCGTGAGAAGGATAAGAAGACGGAAGTGCAAAAGGATGAGGATATGGAGGACGGTACCGACGACAAGGAGGAGGGGGGGGACGAATTCGAGCAACACAAAGGTGACCTGAGCGCACTGGCCGAGAAGGACCCCGAGTTTTACAAGTACTTGAAGGAGAACGATCCGGAATTGCTCGAGTTTTCGTTGGCGGAGAAGGGTGATCTGTCGGAAATTGACTCGTTATCGGACGGCGACGAGGATGAGACTACCGGCGAGAAGAAGAAGAAGAAGAAGAAGAAGGCGGCGAAGAAGGAGGACGAAAGCGATGAGGTTACCATGGCGGATGTCAAGAAATGGAAGGAGGCGTTGGTGGGCAAGAAGAGTCTACGGAGTCTGCGGCAGGTGGTGCTGGCGTTTAGAGCTGCTGCTCATGTCAACGATCCTGAGATCAATAGTGCACAGGGCGGGTTCAAGTACACCATCACGAACCCCGACGGTAGGAAATCCAGCATTGTACTGAGAGGAAGTGCTGATTAACAATTGGGCCTTAGTATATCACGAACTGCTGGTACTATCACTGACCCGCATCCCGGAGGTGTTGCATCACCATCTCCCAATCAAAGAGTCGGCTTCGGGCAAGGTCCGCGTGACCACAGACTCGAAGAAATATCGCACACTCGTGCCGCTCCTCAAATCGCACTCGCAGTCATTGATGCATCTTCTCCCCCTCCTCACCGACGCCGCCACCCAGAAGCTTCTTCTCAACTCCACCCTCGAGCTTGTGCCATACTTCCTCTCGTTCCGGAAGTTCCTCAAGACCTTCCTCAAGACGGTTGTCGAAGTCTGGTCCACCAACAGCGTCGACGAGGCGGCACGGATCACTGCATTTTTGGTGATACGGAAAGCCGCCGTGATCGGCGACGATGGTATCAAGGAAACATGTCTTAAAGCGCTGTACGCTGGTCTTGTCAAGGCCAGCCGGCAAACGTCAGTACACAGCATTCACGGCATCAACCTGATGAAGAACTCGGCTGCCGAGGTCGTGGGCTTGCCGCGAATGGACAAGGCTGGCTACCAAGCTGGATTCGGATACATCCGTCAGCTCGCGGTCCACCTGAGGAATAGCATCACCAACAACTCAAAAGAGTCTTACAAGACTGTCTACAACTGGCAGTACGTGCATTCGCTCGACTTCTGGTCACGCGTGCTGGCAATGCAATGTGATGGGTTGAAGGAGGCGCAGGCTGGTAAAGAATCGCCTCTGCGGCCACTTATCTATCCGCTCGTCCAGGTCACCCTTGGAGCCATTAGGTATCATTCCCTCTTATCATTCTCCCATAGAACACAGCTGACAACATGAAACAGACTAATCCCCACGGCTTCATACTTCCCCCTCCGCTTCTTCTTGATCCGCTCCCTCCTGCGCCTCTCCCTCTCAACTGGGTCGTACATCCCTCTCGCGCCCCTAATCTTTGAAGTTCTCTCCTCCGGGGAAATAAAAAAGAAGCCCAAGCCAGCCACCCTTAAGCCACTCGACTTCTCGGTCACTATCCGCGTCCCCAAGTCCTACCTGCGTACCCGGATCTATCAAGATGGTCTTGCCGAGCAAGTTGTCGAACTCTTCGCCGAGTTCTACGTCCTCTACAGCAAGAGCATCGCCTTCCCAGAGCTCTCTATCCCTACAATCGTCCTCGTCAAGCGTTTCATCAAGAAGTCTCGCAACGCGAAGTTCAACTCCGCCTTGCATGTACTGATCGCCAAGCTCGAGGCGAATGCGAAATTCATCCAGGAGAAACGGCAGACGGTTGACTTTGCGCCTGGTCGTAGAGCGGGCGTGGACGCCTTCCTCAAAGAGACAGAGTGGGAGACCACTCCGCTGGGCGCGTATGTCGTCTCGCAGAGGAAGGTGAGGGAGGAGAAGATGCGCCTGCTGGAGGAGGCGCTGAAGGAGGAGCGGGAGAAACGTCAGAAGGATAAGCACGCAAAGCTTCAAGAGGATGAGGATAGTGATGTGTTTATGAGTGACGATGGTGAGGAGAGTGGGGATGACGGCGAGATGGATGCGATGAGTGAAGATGATGAATAGATGTGTTTTGGGGTGGCTTAATATTATGCTTGTGTTCTTGGTTCCGGTGCATCATATTTATCAAAAGCTGGGGTTTTGGTTTCGGGATAGCATTTCATCTCACAATGTTGCCAGACAGCACTCTTTTTTGCTGGTAGAGTAGATCGCCGTTGAAATTGTAACGCATGGCCGTGATATCGTCGTGAAGTAAAGGTTATATAATACAGTCTTTCTTCCTCCCCACAGAAGGTGATTCACAAGAAGCACGGCTCCTAATCCATCATCTTCTCGTCCTCCCCCTCCGTCTCCCCCTTTTCCTCCCCCTTCTCCGCCACTCCATTTCCATTCGCCTTCCCCTTGTCGCCGCTTCCCTCCCTGACCTCCGCCGTCGTTGTGATGGGCGTAGTTGCGGTCTCGCCCACAGCCACCGCCGGTGCATCCCCCATCTCCTCATCCCGTTTCTCGAGCACAATCTCCTCCTCGCTCGCTGGTGCATCCGGGAAAACTGTACCTTCCGGCTGCGGCCCCACATCCTCGGCACCGATCTTCAACACATCTTTCCTCTCTTCACCCACGTGTACCTGAGTCGCAGGTACCACACCAGCCTCCTGTTCCATCCTGAGCAGTTCGCCTTGCGTGACACCCGCCGCCGCCACAGGGCCCGGACTAGGAGATAGCGCATGTTCCTCCGCTTCGCCGCCGCAGTCGTCGCGCATCAGCCATGGAATCGGAGTGAGCAACGCGCCGCCCAGCGATTCGTCGCTGCCGAGCCCGAAAGTGCCGTTTATTCCTCCGGCGGTGGTGCTATTCCCGCCATTCTGGAGGATGGCGCTGGAAGGCTCCAGGGGGAAGGCGGTGGTCGTGGACGAGACGGAGAGGACGCGCTGCAGAGCGCGGAGGTACTTTGGGAGGGAGGTGTAGTGCTCACATGGGAAGAGCAGGAGCTCCGCGAGGCGCTGGATCGTATGCGGCGGTGCGGCCGCGAAGTTGGTCGTTAGCGTGTCGCGCAGGGAGGCGATCACGGAGAGGTCGGCGGAGTGCAAGCCTGAGGGGTGCGGTGCGGGCGCGGGAGTGCGTGGTGGTGTCGCGACTTCTGTTAATGTGTTGGACGAGGGGTTGAGGGCTGGTGTTTGGGCGGATTGCTGCTGCTGCGCGCTGGAGCGTGTTAGTGGAGTTGGAGGAGGAGGGGGGGGCGACGCACACTGGAGGGGTGGAGATGGGCTGAGTTGACGCTTGCGAGGCGGTGTCGGGCTGCGTGCTTTCGAGGAGGGGCGTGCTTGCGGTGGTGCTTTCGGCAGCCAGAAGCTCTGCAGCGGTGGGTTTCGGGAATCTGTCGGTGGTGATCTGGAGATATATTAGAGCAGAACGAGGTAGGTAGAGGCGCGAGAGAGGTGGTACTGCGTCCAGACGAGCGAGGAGGCGCTGTAGAAGCTCCGGCCAGAGGTCTCTACAACGACGTTAGTGATGGGATGATCGTGAAACGGAAGGTACCGACAGATCGACGGTGCCGTCTTTCGTGATGTCGGCGAGAATGTCTTCATCTAGCTTCATGGTGTAAATTGATTGGAGATGGACGATGGTGGTTGGTGGTTGGCGGTCGAAATGTCGGTGAACGTGGGATGCCGCGTTTAGGTGTGTTGTCGCAGATAGCAAGGATCATCGCTTTTGTGCATGGTTTATCGTTTCACTTGTCAGCCACAGCTGTTGGATCTAGCCATCCCCACCCCCGGCCCCTCGATGTGTCCACCAAAATTCAAAGTGACTCTTTTTGGAGCCAAAGGTAAGTATTGCCCACCACGCTCGTGCCATTGATCTTGGCCACGGCGAAACCCCATATCTAGCCCTTGAAAGCAAAATCGCTAGATCTACCTTGTCATATATTGTCGACTGCTGTTATATTAACGATTATATCGCTGCAATCTGATGGATGTGGCTGGAATATACACTAAAAACTGGCAGCACATAATTACCCTTCTGTCATTGGAGGCATAGCGTAACTTCAGGCGTTGTAGACCATTTCTCACAGATTTATGCGCCCACGATCTCTCGAGCTCATCATTTTCTATAAGCTCTCTAGAACGATTAAGGTAGCTACATATCCTCCAGTCTTAACGCGAAAGAGCGATATCGTCTATCCTCAAGATCATCTTTACCGTTTCAGCCGCCAGTTCAATGGCGCTGGTGGACACAAGCAGCGGCTGCAGGACTTTCTCGTCGATGATGTTGGTGACCGCTCCCTTCCGCACGCTGACACCGCACGAGACCTCGCCATTCGCGTGGCGATTTCTCAGTTCGGTCACGACTCGGATGCTGTTGAGACCAGCATTCTCTGCGAGTGTTGTAGGGATGACCTCGAGAGCCTCCGCGAATGCCTGCCAGCATACCGACTCTGTACCCGTAAGCTTCTGCGCTTCCTTCATCAACTGCCGAGAGACCTCAATCTCGGGCGCTCCCCCTCCAGCAATGAGAGCCCTATGTGTTCGGTTAACAGTGTTTGGTTGCCGGATATCGGGACAGCGCCTTACTTCTTCTTAACCAAGCATCGGATAACACACAGGGCATCGTGAAGAGACCGCTCAGCCTCGTCCAGGATGAGAGAGTTGGCACCTCGGACGAGCACGGACACTGTTGAGCCTGCACCCTTAACACCGGTGACCTTAACTACGCGAGCTCCGGATGAGCTGACTTCCTCCACGAGATCTGCCGAGCCAAGTTTGTCCTCCGTGAATGAGTCGATATCGGCAATTGGCTTGCATCCGGTGCTCTATCCACCATATGTTAACAGGAAGTCCGGGCAGAGGAAGGGATACGGGCGGACCTTGCAAATGAATTCAACTTCGTCACGCTCGATGTCCTTGATGGCAAGGATGTTGAGCTTCGAAAGGAAATGTAGTGACAGGTCGTTGACGGCATCTCTGAGAATCGACTTCTGAATGAAGAGCACGTTGCACTTGGCTTTCTTGATCTTCTTGCACATGTTGAGTAGATATGTCCGCTCCTCCTTGAGAATCTTGTCCATCTGGCGGTAATCGTTGACAACAATTTGGTTCTCCATCTACATCGCAGACGGTGTGTTAGAGTTTGCAGGAAAGGTAGGAATTGCGCAGGGACCTACGTCGGGCTTGGGCGGCGACAGCTGGAACTGAATGAAACCAATCCTGGCCTTTTCCATCCTGGTGGGACCTCCAGCACTTTTGATAGCATTCTGTGTCAAGACCAAACCATCCACCAACTCGGTGTCGTCCATTGTTCCTCCCACTTTCTTGACAATGCGGATATCGTTCAAATCGACGTTTTCGGCGGTGGCGGGGTTGATGACTCTCATGACAGCATCGACGGCGATGGGACCAAGTAGGTTGGTGTACTGCGAAACAATCTTACTCGAAAGAGACGTACTGGCGGCTTGCAGAAGTGAGTTCCGGTCGTTAAGCGTGACAGGTGTGGACATTGTCGTCAAGATCTCGACGGATTTCGCAGCAGCTCGTTGAAAGCTCTCGGCGATGACGGTAGGGTGGAGGCCTATACACGGATCAGTCTCCCCATCTCTCATAGCCGCAACCTGACCACCCCATCCGTCAGCATCTCACCCTTCCCGAGCAATTTCTCGGCAGCACCTAGAAGGCTTCCGCAAATAACAACAACTGATGTGGTTCCATCTCCCGCTTCAACGTCCTGAGCGGCAGACAGGTCGACCAGCATCTTGGCCGCCGGGTGCATGACCGCCATCTCCTTCAGGATGGTATGTCCATCGTTGGTGATGAGCGTTTTACCCTTGCCGTTCTGTATCATCTTGTCCATTCCGCGGGGTCCAAGTGATGTTCGGATTGCATCGGAAACTGCTCGGGCGGCCATGATGTTTGCTGCCCGAACAGCCATCGGCTTCTCCTTCAGGTTTGGATTGCCCATCGAGCCGGATTGTTGTGACATGTTGAGTGGATTGTGCGGTCGGTATCAGATGAACAGCGGTTGATTAGGAGGGCCGAACGTTGCTATAGAAGGTGGGTTGGATGGTTGTTGGCGGGGATTTAATTTTGGGATCAGAGTTGCTGGATGGATATGGGCATGGTCGAGATAAGATTGATAAGATTTTCACAATCCATCACTCAGAAAATTCGATGTCGAAATTTTGCGTCCGGGATTCATTGGAAAATCTCAGGAATGGTCAAACACTAAGGCGATGAAACGAAAAAAGGATCCATTGGATCGGGGTTATCATGCGCAGGGCTTGGCTGTGGTGGAGAAGGTCCCAATGAGTGTATGAGGGATGGCTGAATCCGTTAGGATGAAACAAAACAGAAAATCTCCGTTCCGCTCCACTCCATTGATTTCATGAAATTGGAATTGCTATCGTACAGGGAAATACAAGCGCTAAATTTTTCCGCAAAGGTGGTATTGAATTCACTGCGTACGAACATCCAGGACTAAGCACCCAGCGTGTCCTTCCTGTAAGTGATCTTTTCCACCGCTACGCTCTCGTTCCCCTTCTCGTCCGTACGCAGCTGGTAGACGTACATCACGAGTACGCTCCCTTGAACCTGGCACAGACAATCAGCAGTCATTCCGTGGAGGCATTGCTCCTCCCCCATCCGCATGCCCAACGCCGGCTCCAGCACTCACATCCATGAGAACAAAGCTCGGGACCGGGCTTTCGCCCTCAGCCCACCATCCGCTGGAAATCGCGCCAGTTGCGCTTCCGGGATTGACAAAGAACTTCCCCTCCAGTTCATACGCCTCGAACCGATGCGTTCCGCCCCACAGGAGCACATCGCAGTCCAGCCGTCTTGCCTCGATCAACAAGCTATCGCTATCTGCCTGCGGCACGATAGTGTGGCCATGGGTGAATCCTATTCTGAGATTTCCATGGATGACGACCTTATGAATCGGCAAGCCGGGAGCCTCGACGTCGAAGTCGCCCTTGACAATCTGGATATCCGAAGCGACGCCGCGGAGGAATTCGTAGGTTTCTTTGTCGGTGAGGTTACCGAGACACAGGATCTGGCCGATCTTGCCGGGTGCTAGGAGCTTCCGGAACTAATTGTTGTGTCCCTCGTTAGGCGGATGGATTCATTGCGACGATGACGACGACGGAGGGAGGTTGCTCACTTTCGCCGGGATATCCTACAACTACATCAGCTTAAGCTTTCGACAGAAATGTACTGTCCTCGCAGTATGGTGTTCCGACTCACTGCGGCTCGGTCGGGAATGTGGAGGTCTCCAATGGCCAGCACAAGGCGCGACATGTTTCGGAGGTGAACGGCGGAGGTGTTGGAGCTTGGTAACGGCGTTGGGGATGATGGCAGCTTCGAGGTATGTTAGCTGCAGTGTTCGAGGGGAGGTAGCTTCCGTCGTACCAGAGATTCGTAAACGATATCCGTGGCCCTCCCGAGATCTCGCCGAATGGTCGAAGGCTCAAGGTTGGCAGAAGAGTGTTGCATTTACCCGCCGGAGCCGCCTCGCCTAGCCCCTAACTAGTTAACCCGATAAAGTGCAGCAGGGATCCGCCGCCATCTTGTAGTGACGGCGGTGGTATTCTCACTACTCACAACCAACCTTCTTTCCCCATGAGTGCAGCCAAGGAAGCAAACGAATTTCTAGCTCCGGTCTTCGACAAAGGTGGTCCCTGCGTCTTTGTCCCTGCTATCATCCTCGTTGGGAATTATGCTGATTCGACACTTCAGAGCAACTGATATCCTTCAACGAAGTCTCACTAATCTTGCGCCTGTCGAAGCCACTCACGTCCTCTACCGACAAATCAGCTGCCTCGCCGCTCGTCATAAATCATGCGCTTCAGCTCCTTCTCCGAATTCACCAGGAAGTATGTGTTCGAGATTTAGAGCCAGTCGAGAAGCGCCTCGGGCGGCCTGGTGAGCGACGCACGATCTTCTCTTTGCTGGATCTACTGGTTCTGGAGGGAATATACCCGTCATTATCGCCTGGAGTGGGGATACCTATTCAGAGGAGGGCTCGCAGCTTTGTGTTGCCGCAGCATATGACTACTCCAACAACAAGACCGACGTCGACGAGAGTGCAGGAAGTTGGCCAAGATATCGAGCTTCTTGGGAGGATTGTCGATGGACTGTGCGGAGTTCTGAGTAGTCCCACAAAACAGCATTCGGCAGCACCCGGGAATACGCATGCTGTATGGAAATCACCACGGGACTACAGGGGAATCGAGATGATGGTACGGGAGCGTGTCCTCGTAGACCTGATCGCAGGCTGTGGCGAGCTGGCACTCAATCCCGAGCATGAGGGAAGCGGTGAGACCATGTGGAAACAGAAGTTTAGCAATCTTTTAGATGAGTCAGTAACTACTTGTGATCTCATCGTTGCCGCTGGAACGATGCTAATGCGCTCGGTCATCCCAGCATACAAACCGGCGCATTGTTGCCTCTCATGATGTCTCTCCTGCATCCCACATCACCGCAGTGGTTTCGCGTGCCCATCGCAAAGTACCTATCCCAGCTTCCGGTGTCGAGGCCCCACGGCGTCAGGAATATCATCGAGCTCTTTCTGTCCACGGCGTCTTCCGGGACCATGGCGAATGCTGCATCCGCACAGTTATCGGTTGAAGCACTGTCAAAAGCGTCGAAACTGATCTCTTCAGTTCCCACATCCCTGAGCGCGCAAGCGTGGTTCTCCAAGGTCTGCCCTCAGTTGCTCGATATTTTGCACAGCAATGATCCAGGAATGGAGAGGGCAGCGGCATATGTGATTGCGGAGCTGCTTGGGAAGAAAGGGGCCGGTATGGAGGATGTCGTTGAGACTGAGATTGTCCGTAAAATCATCGACCAATTTGATCCTCGAGTTGTCACGCGGCCGCCCGTCGTGCGAAAACAGCCGATGCAATCCGAGGCAGAGGAAAAGAATTCCTCACAAGCTCTGTTGGCATTCGAGGACGACTTACCAGCACCGACACCGTCCAGACCATCCTTGATTTTTGAGGTTGTCGACGAGGATACAGCGATGACAGAAGCCACCGATGAGACCGAAGCCCCCCTGGTGTCGGAAGCAGACCTATCCATGGCTTTCAGGGACTTGGAGGTGCTCATGGCATCGCATCCCACACCTGTACTGCCCCAGCGATTGATATCACCAATTCTCATCCCCTTGTGGGGGATCATGGGCTACGCGAAATCGATCGGACGTAGTGCATGGCATGGTCGTGCCGCAGCTCTACTCAAATCGTTCATGGCCGTTTCCATAGACCTCCCAGTTGTCGAGAAGATTCAAAACAGCCTTACATTCAACGGCGGTGACGACTGGGAGTATGCACCCGGGTCGTCCGGCGGAATTGAGATTAGATCGAGGACGTCGGCTACGAGGGGTGGAGTCAACATGGAGCTCATCGATTCCCGGATCGAGGAGTTCATGGGAATCCTTGGAAATGAGAACGTGCCAAACACGGTGCTGAGTGGATTCTTCCTGAGCATCTTCCGAACGTGGCTCGCACGCGGAGGTGATGAGAAGCCGCTGAAGATGCTGATCACGGTCAAGCTCCTACAGGAGATGTTGCAAACTCATGGCCAAGAGTTGGCGAAAAAACCTACGGAGATCTTGCAGATCGTCAAAGGCATCCTCGATGAGTACTTCGACCATGTCGAGGCGCTGAAACAGCCGAGTGCTGTGGCCGCGGGGGCACCGCGGCTGGCATCACTGGGGAAGCTCGTCCAAGACGCGCCCACGCCTGTCGGGGACGACGGTGAGGGTTCGCCCGAGACTCAACGGACAGAAACAGTGGCTATGGCGCTTACACTGCTGAGCGTGCTTGTATCGTCGCCCGAAACAAAGCTCGACCAAATTGACGAGCGCCTCGTTGCCACTCTGCACCCTCCTTTGCAGTACCTCTCCAAGGCCAAAGATATCGACCCAAACCTGACATCTCTCGCCGTCAATATCGTCTCGCTGCTGCTCATCCACGTACCGGCCAAGGGAGAGCCATCCGCGCCAACTCCTCTGGTGGACCAACAACGAGAGAAGTACGGTACAGCCCTCTCCTACCTTCGCGACCCGCTCATCCCCGTCCGGGCCCACGGTCTCCACCTCCTCCGGGAGCTTATCCTCGAGCGCGCCTCCATCCTCGATGTGACCAACACTGCTCGCCTCCTCGTCACCACGCTCAAAGACGGCGACTCGTTCGTCTACCTGAACGTCGTCAAATGCCTGGCGGCCCTAACCGACCGCCACTCGAAAACCGTCACTAGGATGCTGGTATCGGCCTATATCAACGACGAGGACGTCCTCGACGTGAAAGAACACCTCGGTCTCGACGAACGCTTGCGCATCGGCGAGGCGCTTCTCGGAACCGTCCAGAAACTCGGCCGAGCACTCGTCGGTGAGACAGCGGAGGTAGTAGCGCAGGGCATGCTCAACATTGTCTCCCGGCGCCGGAGCAATCCCAAACCCGCCGCACCCCCACCAACGGAAGACGAGGACGACGCCCTGGACCTGGATGTCGACCCCGAGACCGGCGCGCGCCTCACGCCCGCCCAGCTTGCCCAGCGCGAACACGCCGCAAAGATCATCTCTGGCTGGTCCTCCACCCCGCACGAAGACCTCCGCATCCGCGCTTCGGCGCTGTCGATCCTGGGCGCAGCGGTTCAAACCAACCCCTTGGGCCTCGGGCGTCGGGCGCTCGACGACACGGTTGATACCGCGCTGGCGATCCTCTCGCAGGAAACCACAGCGGAAGCCGGGATCCTGCGGCGTGCCGCCATCGTCGCGGTCTCGGCGGTGCTCAACGGCCTCGTGAGAGCCGACGAGGAGGACAGGGAGGGCACCGCGTGGAGGAGCGATGTGTGGCGCGTTGTGGCGCCCAGGGTCGCGGGTATTGCGAGGGTGCTTGGGTACGTTGGTACCACGGATGCGGACGGCCTCGTCAGGGAGCAGGCGGCGGTGGTGGAGGAGAGTCTGGCGGCGGTCGTGGCGCGGGGGGTTGTCGGGGGCGAGGGGGCCGCAACGACTCCCGGAGGAGGGACGGGGATCCGGGTCCTGTAGATTGTGCCATATCGTATGTAGACAGGGGGAAGTCGATCGTACTGCTGCGTGTGTAGTTACCAGCGACATACCGGTCAGTGTCTGTGTCCAACCACACACACACAGATAGTGCCTACGCATGGTTAGCGTGATCGAGAGATAACCACCACACACACATCTAGCCATCCACCGCAGGAGAGACTACATAGGTACATAGCCATTCCGCGAGCCGAAGACCTAGAGTACATACCCGGGTATACATATGTAAATAGATACATCTGCGACGCTTGGCGAGGGGGGGTGAGGAAATCCGGGGAACTGTATTTACACCGCTCGCCGCTAGGGATGTCAAATTACCGATAGATAAAGTGTCACATAAATTTGAAAAGGCTTGGCGGTCATAACTAATAGTTACATATTACTGTGCGACACACCATCCACGTGACTGCAGATACCTAGATAGTGAGGTAACTACATATGTACGTAGGCGATGGGCAGCGCAAGGGGGCGCCTCAAGGTAGGGGGGTGGGGAATCCTTTTTGACGAATTCCAAACCCAGGGGCCGACCCGTGATGTGGCTGCTGCCTTCAGCGAACAAAAGGCGACGAAGCCTGGCTTCAAGAGGTACATTCTACATAGATACATACATACATAGGTAGTTACGTAACTCCAGTGGGTGCTCTGCTGCTGCTGTTCCGCGAGAAGTTTAAAGACCCATGAAAATTGAAATGAAGTGCCCCCCCCCCCCCCGGGGATGCGCTGCGGGGTAGAAGGCGGAGGCGTGAGTTTAAAGACCGCCAGCAGCTGCCATAGCCATGCTTGGCAAAAGATATTATGATATGGTCGTATTACCGTTGACATCCCTACTTGCCCCACCCCACCCTCCCAGGAAGCGGTGCGCTTCTGGCATGTGATGTCCACCCACAGTGCGCACATGCCACGCGCCCCCCCCCCCTTCCTTGCGGAAGCTTGGCGTTGGCTTGTGCAAGTCCAGACTGTCTAGATATCTATCCAGAGGCCCGGATTTGCGAATAGATATCCCGACTAGACATACCTGCGCACTGTATTTCTGCATGGCGTTGCGGTGGGCGCACGCTTACCCCGTGGATTGCCGCCCTCTCGACAGTAATTTGCGACCGGCCAGTGGATGCTCGCTGGAGTCAGTTTTTGCTTGTGAACGGATGGTGGATGTCAATCGAAAACAGCCAGACACATTTTTCTACTCTACACACCATACTCGTGCTCGGAAATAGTTACAACGGTAGCAAGTAGCAGTAAATGTATGTAGAGTGCAGCGGCCAAGGAGAGTGCGCCAGTAAGGGTAACTAAGTACGTAGTTAATACAAAAGAGGAAACGAAGATGGGCCGGTCGAAAAAGAAAAGAAAAGAAAAGAAAAGAAAAGAAAAGAAAAGAAAAGAAAAGAAAAGAAAAGAAAAGAAAAGAAAAGAAGAAAAGAAAGGCAACAACCCAGCCGGACGAGCTGCGAAAAAAAAAAAGAAAGCAAAGGAGCAACCCCCTGGAAGAAAAGAAAAGGCCGTTACAGGAAAAGAAACCACGACCCCGTTAGTCTGGAACGCGGTGCATGCGTGGCGTGGAGTGCAGAGCTGGTTTGCTTAGGAGGTGCTCTTCTTCCTGCCCGACAGCTGGAGGACCTTCTCCTTGAAGCCGTGGATCTTGTTGCGCTGGACGTGGCCGTCTCTGTTTGGGGGGGAGCACGATCAGCGCTCAGTGTGCGAGCGGACGGGGGCAATGGGAAAGGGGACGAACCGTGACGCGGGCGTAGCAAAGATGCTCCCCTCGACGTGCTGAAATCTCGACGGCGGGGTCAGCGCGCTTTCGGTCCGATCAGTCAGCAGCCGACATTGAGAGTAAGAGCGAGAGAGCGCTTACGCATCCCATTCCTTGGATCTGCAGTTAGATCCCGGGGTTAGCGAAGCGCGCCAAGGAAGCGATAGGCAAGACATGTATCAATCATGCACCCCGGGTTTGCCACCCAGAGGAGCAACAAGCGGGGGGCGGTGGGGGAGGAGGAGAGACACACAGTCTGCGGTCCCGCTTGGCGAGAGGCGTGGTGCCGCCACCGACGCTGCCATCGCTCGCACGACGGGCGGCGGTCTCCTTGTCGGCTCCCACGAAGGGGTCCACGAACCGGGTGGTGGCGGTGGTGGTGGTGGTGGTGGTTGTGGCGGTGGTGGCGGCGGTGGCCATGTTCACGGGCGTGTCCGTGTGGAGGTCCACTGGCGAGCTCATTACTGTTGCGTGGATGGGGTTTGTGTGGAGAGGAAGTGGACTGTGGAGCGGACTGTGTGGAGCGGACTGTGTGGAGCGGACTGTGTGGAGCGGACTGTGTGGAGCGGACTGTGTGGAGCGGACTGTGTGGAGCGGACTGCAGTGGTCTGTGGAAGGATGCGTTCGGCGGACCTGGCACTGCTTTTATAGCTGGCCACCCAGCAGCCGGTCTCTGCCCAATCCCCCGGGTTGCGTTTCTCGGCAGACGCCTCCGCGGTTCGTTTGCGGACGAATGGGACTCGCATTCTACGTGTGGGTGGGATGGGGGTTGCACGCTGAATCGCACCCCCCTTACCGAGGCCTTGCGGTCGTCGTCATCGCAAAGGCGTTCGCCGCCAAGCAGGAATCCGACAATGGACGTCGGCGCAGCCATTCCGATGGATTCTCCCCCCCTTGAATGGGGTCTCCCACAAACCGGTAATGGTCGGTGTCGATCGGCTTGCCACGGACCCCCTTCGGCTCTGCCCCACCCCGCCCTCGCTCGTGTCGGGCCAATCACCGCGCGGCCGTCGTGGGTGGTGTGTCGTGCGGACATCGACGCCAGCGGACCGACTACTCCGGATCTAGATGGCGTGCGATGGCGATGGCGCTCCTTGCGTCCTCACGGTGTCGTCTCCGTGCCGCCAAGCGCCACGACTGCGCCAAGTCGCCGCGAGTGGATTCCGGGGGGATTCCGGGGCGTGGGCTGGCGGAGGCGCTCCTGCTGCGGCATGGCGATATCGCCGGGCCCTTGGATCGACTGCGGCTCTGCTTCCTCCGTGTGCGGCGGGGCGGTGTGCTGCAGACGTCTCGTCGTCTTCGTCGTTCGCTTTCTGCGTGCATTGTGCGTTGTGGCAGCGCGCTGTTCGCCGTCGCTGGAACAGACCAGTGGCCGCGCACCGGGTCGCGGGCACGTGACGGCAGCGAAGAGCTCTCGCCGGAAGCCGGATGGTTATCGGAATGCGGGCTTGGCGTGCGGCTCTGCACGAATGCGTCCCGGCCGCGGTCCCCCAGTTCTCAGCGTGCTCGCCGCCGCTCCGCACGGAACGACACAACCTCCACCGACCACGAGAGAGATGACGACGCCCAGAGCTACATCCATCCGTACGCCAACAGCGACGACGTGATCATGCGCCAGCAGCCCGACGGCTCGTGGAACGAGTGCGACGGCACTCCGAGCGACGACCTGTTCGGGCCGGCCGCCCAGCGCATGCCCATCGTCCGCCGGTTCGCGCTCAACGACGGGACGGACGTCGAGCGTTCAGGGTTCGGCTCCTCCTCTTTGCCTCGCGGCCGCGCTCCCTCCTTGGCTGACCTGGCTTTCCCCTTTCTTCCGCGCGGCAGGAGTTCTGCGAATGGATGATCCGCACCGGGCAGAAGCCCCGACAACCGCCGAGTCTCGCTGGCGCGCAGCCGCCGCCGCAGAGGTACAAGCTGGTGTTCTACACGCCCTCGGAGGCACTCGAGCGGATCAAGAGCGCCGTCTTCGCCGCGGGCGGAGGAACGTTTCCCGGCCAGGCCTCCACGTGCTGCAGTTTCGAGTCCACTGGCACGACGCAGTTCCGGCCGCTCGCGAACAAGCGCGCGAGCGCGGCTGCCGGCCACCGCGGGCCGGGGGCGGACGGGTTCGGACTGGGGAAGGGTCTACGAGGTCCGGGTGCGAGATCGTGTGCGTCGGCGCAGACGTCGTCAGGACGGCCGTCGACGCGCTGAAACGGCAGGCCGAACCCGCCGTTGCCATCGAGAGTGCGGTCTAACACGCACCCTCGAGCAAGTCAGTTGTCTGTGCGGTTGCTTACCGGTCGTGAGGGGGGGGGGGAAGGACTCATCCCTACGAAATTCCCGCGTCCGAGGTCTACAAGATGGAGGACTTCCGATGCGATCCGCAGAAGACGACATGACGAGGAGGCGGAGGCGGAGGAGGCGGAGCAAGGTAGTGCATGCCCTCTGGGGCCAGCTGCCACCTCATCGTCCTGCGGAGTTTCTGTTTGGCCGCTCCCCCCGTCCCCGCACACCAACATTCCCAGACAGGAGCGCTCGCGAGGGTTTTCATGTAACGAGTTGGATATGTCGCACTTGCATCCTGTTCCTGCACGCGGACGGGTGGCCGCGCATGTGTGCGTGTATCTAGAGCACATATCTATGTATGCACCACGCCATCCATGTGTGTCGCTGCGAGTACCTATTTATGTCGAGCGGGCGGCTCTGTTGTGTGCAGCACACGCTGATTGGCTGGCACGTTCAGCCCGTCGTGCAGAGCCGCATGACCGCCTTTCCACAAGGACGAACGGCCTCCCCTCCCCCGCCGCGAACAAAGATCCAGTGTCCCCATCCGGGTTTTACTCTGCACGGACGGAACAGCCGGTGGCAAACGGACGAAGCATTCAATCAGTCGATCGTTTTGTTTTTGTTTTTTTCCCTCCGCTGTTGGAGAATCCAGCGATTCGACCTGCGGTTGATCCTCCCCGTGGACACGGCGCACGGTACGGGGCAATCCACAGAGAGAAGACACCCAGCGGGGCGTAGAAAAACAAGTGATCGTCGACCCTGCTCTGGCGATGGCGATGTCGGCGGGCGATGATGGTGATGTGCCGGCTGTAACTGAGTTATCGAGAACGCGAGGACGCCCACTCGTGCCGTGAAATTCGCGCACTGCACGACAGCTCGCTTGGGAGCCTTACGGGGAGATGCGACGCTGCAGCCCTTCTCCAACCTTATATCTGTGGCGAGGCGCAGCCCGAGTACATACTTAGAGTACATACCTAAACTCTCATGTCCGAGCCCGAGTCCAACGGTGGTGGCGGGGTTATCACCTTGGCGCTATATATATATATAAAAAAAAAAGTCCAACTCTCACGCCAGGGTTGGTCAGCGTCTCAACTTCCGGTCTCGACCTGCGTATCTACACCCCCACACAGATTAACGACAGCCATGTACGCCGTACGGTTACGAACGCATCGAGTTCCTCTAGTATGTCTTCCCTCTCCCCCAATCTAACGACCGGAATCTCGCCGGATGTCTAACCTTGCACCACTTTCCTGTAGCCACTCGCACGGGTGTCACTGGCTGCTAGAGCTCCCTTCTCGACGATTGCCGCACGCCGGAGACCCGTTCTGGGGTTCGTCGCTCCTCCACCCTCCCTCACGTGCGCCCCCTCGCTGACGGTCCCGCACCAGAGGATCCGAGAACGTCGAGTCTCCCGACACCGGAGCGCGCATCCCACTGAGCATACAGGCAATCTACTTCGAGCCGCTCCGTCGGCAGCCGATGCATGGCGGCCTGCCCGTCTGCGACCTGCAACTGCGCGCCTACAGCGTCCGCAACCTCGAGATCATGGCGGATTTCGCGCTGCGGGCGGCCTACTATGCCAAACTCGCCGCCTCCGGTCCCGTCCCGCTGCCCAAGAAGGTCGAGCGCTGGACGGTGCCGAGGGGCAACTTCGTGCACAAGAAGTCGCAGGAAAATTACGAGCGAGTCACGCACAAGCGGCTGATCAGGATCAAGGACGGACACCCGGAGACCGTCGAACTGTGGCTCGCCTTCCTGCGCCAGCACCAGTATCACGGTGTCGGCATGAAGGCGAATGTGTGGGGATGGGACGAGATTGGTAAATTCTTTCCGACGCACGCGCGGCGCAGACGTTGCCGTTTTCTTTCTTTCCGGGAGGCGCTTCTAACCACTCTGTGTGCAGGTGTCGGCAAGAAGATGGACGTCAGTCTCGAGACCCTGCGCGACGTTCCGAGGCCGAAGTACGCCCATTTCGGCCCGAGGAAGAGCTCGGAAATCGCCTCGGTGGCACAGGAGATCCTCAACAGCCCGGAATACCGCGCATTGGAGGACGCTCCTGGAGACCTGCCGATAGGGGAAGGTACTGCGGCTTCTCCGGTCGCGGAAGCTGCTGCGACCGAGGGGGCTGCTGCGACCGAGGGGGCTGCTGCGACCGAGGGGGCTGCTGCGGTTTCCCCGGTCGAGGAAGTTACTAGTGAGCTGCCGGTCGAGGAGGCTGCCGCCGCTCCGCCGGTTGAGGAGGTTCCCGTCAAGGGGGCAACCAGCGAGCCTCCGATAGAGCAGGATGCTGCTGCGCCTCCAGTCGAGGAGGATGCCAGTGAGTTGCCGATTGAGGAGGCTGCTGCTGCTCCATCGGTAGAGGAGGCTCCTGCAGTTCCCCCGGTCAGGGAGACTGCCAGTGCTCCATCGAGTGAGGAAGCTACCAGTGAGCTACCGGTCGAGGAGGTTGTTGCTGCTACTGCGCCGGAGGAGGCTGCCGCCGCATCTGCGCTCGAGGAGGCTGCCGCTGCTTCTGTGATGTTGGAAGTTGCCAATACTCCATCGATAGAGGAGGCTGCCGCTGCTCCGTCGATCAAGGAGGTTGCCGGCGAGGAGGCTGTCTCTGCTTTTGCGCTGGAGGAGGCTGCCGCTGCATCTGCGCTCGAGGAGGCTGACACTGCTTCTGTGATGTTGGAAGCTGCCAATACTCCATCGATAGAGGAGGCTGCCGCTGCTCCGTCGATCAAGGAGGTTACTGGCGAGGAGGCTGCCGCCGCATCTGCGCTCGAGGAGGCTGACACTGCTTCTGTGATGTTGGAAGCTGCCAATACTCCAACGATAAAGGAGGCTGCCGCTGCTCCGTCGATCAAGGAGGTTACCGGCGGGAAGGCTATCTCTGCTTCTACGTCAAAGGGAACTGCCGTATCTGCGCTAAAGGAGGCTGCCGCCGTATCTGCCCTCGAGGAGGCTGACACTGCCCCCGCGACGCCGGAAGCTGCCAATACTCCAACGATAAAGGAGGCTGCCGCTGCTCCGTCGATCAAGGTGGTTACCGGCGAGAAGGCTATCTCTGCTTCTACGTCAAAGGGAACTGCCGCATCTGCGCTAAAGGAGGCTGCCGCCGCATCTGCCCTCGAGGAGGCTGACACTGCCCCCGCGACGCCGGAAGCTGCCAATACTCCAACGATAAAGGAGGCTGCCGCTGCTCCGTCGATCAAGGAGGTTACCGGCGAGAAGGCTATCTCTGCTTCTACGTCAAAGGAAACTGCCGCTGCATCTGCGCTTAAGGAGGCTGCCGCCGCATCTGCGCTCGAGGAGGCTGACGCTGCTTCTGTGATGTTGGAAGCTGCCAATACTCCATCGATAGAGGAGGCTGCCGCTACTCCGCCGATCGGGGAGTTTACCGACGAGGAGGCTGTCTCTGCTTCTGCGCTGGAGGAGGCTGCCGCTGCATCTGCGCTCGAGGAGGCTGACGCTGCTTCTGTGATGTTGGAAGCTGCCAATACTCCATCGATAGAGGAGGCTATCGCTGCTCCGCAGAGCGACGAGGCTACCGTCGAGAAGGTTGTTTCTCCAGTCGAGGGGACTACCGATGCTCCGCCGGTTGAAAAGGTCACCGCGACTTCTCCTGTTGCGGAGGTTACTAGCGAGCTGCCAGTCGAGGAGGTTGCCGGCGGACTGCCGGTCGAGGAGACTGCCAATGCTCCAGCGATAGAGGAGGCTGCTGCGGCTCCATCGGTAGAGGAGGCTACCGCTGCTCCGTCGATCGGGGAGGTTACCGTCGAGGAGGTTGTTGCGGCTTCTCCCGCTGGGGGGACTACTGATGCTCCGCCGGTTGAAGAGGTTACTAGCGAGCTGCCAGTCGAGAAGGTTGCCGGCGGACTGCCGGTCGAGGAGACTGCCAATGCTCCAGCGATAGAGGAGGTTGGTGCGGTTCCATCGGTAGAGGAGGCTGCTACGGCTTCTCCGGCTGAGGAGGTTACTGGTGAATTGCCGGTTGAGGAAGCTGCTGTTGCTCCATCGGTAGAGGAGGTTATTAGCGAGCGCCCGGTCGAGGAGACTGTCAGTGCTCCATCGAGTGAGAAAGCTACCAGTGAGCTGCCGGACAAGGTGGCTATCGCTGCTGCTGCGCTGAAGGAGGCTGCTGCTGCGTTGAAGGAGGCTACTGCTGCGCTGGAGGAGGCTGTTGCTGCTGCTGCACTCGAGGAGGCTGATGCTGCTGCTGTGATCGTGGAAGCTGCCAATGCTCCGGCGGTAGAGGAGACCGCCAGCCCGTCGAGCGAGGAGACTACCGGCAAGCAGCCGGCGAAGGAGACTGCCACCAGCGATAAACCGTCACCGGCACGATGAAGGATCTGAAGGATCACTCACACTTGACCCTTGTAATATAATTAAAAAAAAAAAATTTTATCAAGACCTCTGCCGTCATGGCTTTTGTATACATACATGCATGTGTATCTACATAGACCCGTTTTCTTTCCCACCATCTGCTCTGCTGCTCGGGGCTGGGATAGGTGCATTAGTAAAGGGAAGTTTTTTTTTTTGCGTTGCTTTGTTTTGTTTTGTTTTGGTTCAAATATCAATTGCATGCGACCCAGCAATGCACAACACGCACGTATGATACACGCTCTGGTTCCTGTCCAAACCCCGACCCCGGGAGGAAAGGGGGGAGGAGTAGTCGGTACGAGGAGCTGCATGCCTACTTCCCATCATCCACACCGGAGCGGAGCAGCGTGGTCCAGCCGCGTCCGCACGCTGAACAAATCCCCCCCTCGCTAGAGCCCAGTGCTACGCAGTGAGTACATGCAGCAGGGTCGATACCGATCCTACATAGATATCTCGTCCACGGCGAGCCGCGTATGACAACGATACATTACAAAACACACATACGTACCTCTTATGTATGCAGATACATCTTACATGCTGTGTGGGAAATCAAAAAATCAATCCTTATATTTACAACCCCGTCACTCAAGACCTAAACCGGACGGAGAGGGCGTAGAGTAGAGTAGAGTACATATGGGTGCGCATTCGGAAACCAAAAAAAAAAAAAGGGGGGTGATCAGCAATATCTCCCACCACTTCCCTCGCAGCCTCGATGTCTTCTCCCGGGGGAAAAAAAGAAAGAAAAACAAAGACCGCCAGAACGGGAGGGAAACCCACGGAAAGAGCGAGAATTACAGATCCAGCTTCGGGTTGGAGCCGGCTATTCTCCCGATTACCGTGGCGGGGGCGTACTTGGGGATCACCTCATCATCGTGGAGCATGGCGAACTCCTCGGTGGCGTCGCGTCCCGCAAAGTTGAGGATCGCCTGAACACCACCAGGGTGGTCCTCCAAGAAGCCAGTGCAGTCGAGAACGAGATCCTTGACAACGACCCAAACATCGTCCTTCTTGTTGTGCTTCGCCACCTCTTCCATGGTGATCTCCCTGGTCGGGATCACGAATTCCTTGGGGTTGGAAGGGGCTACCTTGGCGGGGTCAGCGCCCTCGGCCCCGCCCTTGTAGACGGGGTGTGTCGCGGTCTGCCCCTCGACGCCCGATTGGCTGCCTGAGGAGAGGGAGGAGGAGGCGGCGGCGGCGCCACTCCAGTCGACGGTAACGCGTCCGGGCTTGCTCGGGTCAATGTGCAGCGAGATCTGACCCAGACGAGCATTGGCGTTGCCGGCACCTCCCTGCGAGAGGACCTTCTGAAAGAGGTACTCGCTGGCGGACTCGCCGGACACACGACCGTAGACGACACAACCGAGCAGAGAGGATCCTCCGAGACGGTTGGCGCCGTGGACACCGCCGGCGACCTCTCCGCAGGCGTAGAGACCCTCAAAGGGCTTGCCCTCCTTGTTCAGGACCTGGGACTTGTCGTTGATCTCGACTCCTCCCATAGTGAAGTGGAGCACGGGCTGCATCAGGGCGACGTGGAAGGCGTCGTTGATGTCGAAGGGGGTATTGTGGAAGAACTTCTTGCCGTAGGGGTCCTTGGCCTTACCGTCGGCGATGTCGTTGTAGCTTTTAAACACCTTCTGGAGGTGGGCAGCGCCGCACCCGATCTCCTTGGCCAACTCGTGGCCCGAGATCTTCTTCATCAGGCCACGGCCGGAGTAGTGGCGGGTGTGGAAGTCGAGGACGTTGGAGGCCTTGCTGTTGAGGACGAGGCGGATGGGGAACTTGTTCTTGAACATCTCGCCGGAGACGTAGTCGCGGTGACCGAGCTCGTCGCAGAAGCGGTCGCCGGTGGCATTGAGAAGGATACCACCCTCGCCACGGAGAGCCTCGGCAGCCAAGAACTTGGTCTTCGCGTCGGGGTCCTTGGGATCGACCAGACCGGTAGGGTGGACCTGGATCTTGTCCATGTCGATGCCGTTGCCGCCGAGTTTCATGACCATCTTCTGGCCGTCGCCGGTGGCGTGGGTGCCGTTGGTGGTGGGCAGGTCGTAGATCTCGGGACGGTGCTGTTTGATCAGCGAGTCCTCGGTGAAGTCGGCGGCGTAGCCACCGGTAGCCAGGATGACGGGGCCGTTCTCGGTGTGGGTCTTGCCGTCGTGCTCGAAGTCGACACCGCTGACGAAGTTGCCCTCGTTGTTGATCTTTGTGACCTTGGCCTTCTTGATGATCTTGACGCGGTGGGGCTCGGTATCGGCGAGCTCCTCCAGCCTCTGCATCAGGGCGTAGGTGATGGCCATGCCGGGGAACTTTGCGTCGTGTCCACGGTGGGTTCGGGGCTGCGAGTGGCCGCCGAGCCGCGAGACCAGCGTCAGATCGAGCTGGAAGACGTCCTGGAGCCATTCAATGGCGGCGGCCGACTTGTAGGTCAGGACCCTGATCAGGTCCGGCCGCGCCTTGTCGCGCGCCGACTTCATGGTGTCATCGTAGAACTGCTTCACGCTGTCGCGGATCTCGGCGTCGACCTGGGCGCGAGTGAGAGCGCCGTTGATGCCCGAGGTAGCCTTGGTCGAGTTACCGCCGAAGAAGCCTGATCGTCGCCACAACAGCAACACCCGTCAGCCAGGAAAGCGCGCGCGAGAGGAATGGAGAACGCACCCTGCTTGTCGAGGACGAGCACGTTGCCTCCCGCCAGGTATATTGTGTGCGCGGCACTCAAGCCGGACAGACCGCCGCCGACGACGATTGCTCTCTGTGCCATCTCAAGCGTATGTGGTGCAAGGGCGGAGCGAACAGCAGCGGCGAGAGCGCGATGTCAAGAGGGGGATGAAGGTGGGAGTGGGAGAGGATATAGCTAGTATAGAGCTGACGATTCTTTCCGAATCCGCACGGGCAGGAGTCAGTAGGAGGGAGAAGCAGGAGAGATGGCAGGAAGCAGGCGGACGACGGTTTTGTAGCACTTTCACATTCCGGCGGCTGACCGTCGCTGTGCCGTGAGCAAGACGTTGCCTCGGCCCCAGCCCCAGCACCACGCCACCGCCAACCGGGCCATCTGCTTGGATCGACCTGGCATATCTTCCACTGCACTCCACTCCACGCTGCTCTGCTCTGCTCTGCTCTGCCCTGCCACGTCTGCATGTAGCTGTGTATGTACCTGCGCGCTCGGGGAGACTCCCCACCGCTTTTCTTGCTCCGCAGTTGCAGTGCCATACGGCTGACAGACCACCGTCCTTTCCTCGGTGCACGAGGCGTCGCGCCTGGTCTTCTGTGCGAGCAAGCGCTGGCGCGAACGAAGGCCCGGCATGCCACATGCCGAGCTCGACCGCCCTGTCTGCCATGTGAAGGAGAGCCTGGATGGCCCCTGCTGATATCATCATCTGAAGGTGCGGATCGCGCCCTTCCCTATCACGGACAACGCGCACGGGCGTGGTCGCTGCCTTGGCACGTGAGCGCGATGTGGTTCTCCGTATTCGGTCAGACCCCATGATCTCTTTTTTCCTTTCTGGAACAGACGGAAAGGGAAAAAAGGAAAAGAAAAGAAAAAGAATTCCCTGCGGCTTTCACATGTCTGCACCCCATCCCTCCAGGCTCGCCCTTTGCATCGAGCATCTCGCCAACCGCAGGGATCCCGTGAAAAGAGAAAGAAGAAGAAGAAAAAAAGAAGAAAGATGAAGAGTAAATTCGGCGTCCTGAAAGGAAAGGCGGGCGGACGCACACATGCACCCGTCCGTCGCGGAGCGAAACCGGAGGCCGATGCCGATGCCGATGCTGGACTTCCCCGCAGCTAGTTCCGCAGATATCTACTTATCTACAACTCCCCCGTGGCCACCGAGCGCTAGCACTATGTAACCACTAGATAGGCTAGCGTCTTGGCAAATAGAGTCCAATTTGAAAGGTCCTGCCAAGAAACCGAGTGCAAAAGTGTGACCCCGCCAAGAAGCGCCCAGCCGGAACCCTGCTTTCACACTGATTCCCACACAACCAGCAAAATCAGCACCAATTCGACCAGTTCTTGTCCGGTTGACCCGACCGCCGCTTCTTTGTGTTCGTCTATTCGCCGCCGTACTCGTGTACCACCCTTTAGGTTGTCGGTATGTATCGAGTGTGCGTTTAGTATCATAGATACAGTATCACTCGTCCTTTCGGTTTAGGTTAGTGGAAGTCTTAATTAGGTTAACTAGCGGAAATACAATCCGTACGCTCTGCCATACAAACTACTCAACTTTCAACCTCTTGCTGCACCCTACCAACCACATACATTCTTAATTTGAATCCGTAGAACCTTTCTACAGATACTAATCTGTCATTCTACGGATTCAAAATATATTCTTTTTATTGCGGTGGGGTGGAGTAAAGCTGTAAAGCTCGGCGGGTGAGTGTGTTTTGAGTCCGGCACTCTAGAGTAGATATGTAACCACCAGGCTATGTAGATATGGTGCACACCTGATCAGCAGCCAATCCGTATCTCCACTTCCCGTTGCGGCTCTGACGGATGCAATGCATTCCCATCTGCTCGGGCTTCCTGCAAATACAAGCAATACATATCTCCGCCCGAGGCGCGGCCAATTCGCTTCACTGTATGTATTCGGCCAGATGCACGCATCGTACACACAGGTTCGGCCCGACTTTAACCCAGTTGCGTCGGAGAAGCCTTTGCGCCCCCGGTTCCGACGGACTGTCGAAACGGTGCCGGTAGATAGTCTACGGGTCTACAAGTGTGTAGGTGGTCTCGGCTATGGGCCTCTGCATGGTGGAACCGTTGGATGGACGTGTAGATGGGTTTCTCTCCCTTTAGCGGAATATACTACTCGACTCTATGTACTCTTCGCTCACGCTTGCCGTGCAGTGGTTCGAATGGTATTGGGTGCCGCCATCGGTTGCTCCGTAGGTAGTGCTAGCTATGTATGCAGATCACAACTCGTCCTTGGCCCTCTCCTTCACCTCCTCAGCCTTCTTCTTGGCGGTCTCGGTGGTCTCCTGGATCTTCTCCTTGACCTCTTCAACCTTCTCCTCGGCCTTCTCCTTGACCTCCTCGACCTTCTTGGCGCCCTCCTCCTGCTGCTGCTGCTCCTCCTGGGCCATCAGGGCTTCCGGAACCTTCCCTTTAACACCCTCGCCCATCTTGACGGCATCCAACCACGCCAGAATGTCCGCGCTCCTCTCGGCATCGCCCGCGAACCGTCTAAACCAGCCACGGTGATGCACTGCAACCAACTGCGGCAGCTCACTTCCGAGCTCCAGTTTCTCGGCGAGTGCGGTGGCGAGCTCACCGGTGGCACCTACGTTGAAGACCTGGAAAGTGTGTGGAGGCGGCCGGCTGACCAGCTTGCCGTACGCATCCGTGACGCCTGCCAGAGGCGCCGACGAAAGCGCGAGGATGCAGGTCTTGGACTTTTTGGCGAAGCAGGTGGTCCGTAGCTGGGCAAGGCCGGCTAGAGAGGGGACTTCGGGTTTGGCTGGGGGAAGGATTGTCAGCTGCGAGACAACAGGGTTTGAGACCGGCCGACTTACGGGTTGGAGTTGGCTTTGCAGTGGAAGCGGAGGAGCTGGACGGCGATTGGGGCTCATCTTTACTCTTCGGCGCCTTGACGGCAGCGAAGAAGTCGTAGATCGCCTGCTTCTCCATCTTGCCCTCGTATACCTTTCCCTTGGCGTCGCCGCCAGGGAGCACCACAATCGTGGGGAACTTGGTAACACCCATCAACTCCACCGCGGCGGTCTCCTTATCCCGAACCTGCGCGAACGAAATGGCGTCGAGGAAGTCGACAGCAAGACTCTTCCACAGCGCGCTGGTGGTGCCCTTGTTCGTGAACAGGATCGCCTTGGCGGTTTCGTTCTTGCCGCTCAGGAACTCGGTGAACTTGGATCCGCTCAGCTTGGTGACGTGGTTGGGAATCCGCTCAGCCACGGCGTCAGAGAGCGCTTTGGCTGTGCGAGCGCCGTTGTAGTCTGTGCACACACACCCGCCTCCATTAGCTTCCGTCTTTCCTCGGTGGCGTAGGTGGGGTGGATATACCCTCGACAACAGGCCGGCCCTTCTTGCTGGACGGCACGAACAGCTTGAGCGTCGGGAAACCCTTGATCCCGTATTCTCCGCAGGTGCCCTTGTTCTTTTCGTCATCACAGTCGATCGCTGCGAGCTTGGCCATGCCCTTGAGGGATGCGGCCGCTTGCTCGTATGCGGGCTTGAGGTTTTGGCAGTGGCCGCACCACGGCGCGTAGAACCTGTACGCTCGTCAGAACCCACCATCCTCCCACGTCGACGGGTGAGGGAGAACTCACTCGACCATCTGTCCGCGACGTCAGCACTCCCGGAACTGGAATCATAGCTGGAAAGGGACATACCGCAGCATTGTCGGAGTTCAAAATCTCCTTCTGAAAGTTCTTGTGGTCCAGCTGAAAAACGGCACTCTTCTTACCGTAGAGCTCGGCATTGACTCCCGATACGAGCAGGAAGAGTGTGGTGACGACAAGCTCCCGCAGGAGATGCATGGCGATTTCAAGCTAGTCTAGGTTTTGGAGATTGTCCGATAAAAGGGTTTCGAGCAGCTTGTAGAATAGTTCGTCGATGGGAGTAAAAGTATGTTAGATGAGGACAAGCGAGAAAGCCGCTTGGAGTTGCCAGCGGATTCTTAACCTTTTTCAATCCGTCGTGAAAGAGGGCTAGAGGCCAGGTGTACTGTTTCCCGGCTTAACTAGGTATGTAACTGCAGCTCGATTCGTGCGTAACCCAGACGATCCACGTTCCGATCGACGTGACACGAGTCGAACGCGAATCAGTGCTTGTGAATCGTGCCATCCTACGAGTCTATTCGACTATTTACTCCCATCACTACCATCACATTCGCCACAGCCCTCACCGCCCGTCATTCAACATACACTGTTCAACGCTATTCACCACTCTCGTCGCCGACTATGGCTACCCCAATTGACACCACTTCGGTCTCGGTGGTCCTGGTACCTGCCGGCAGCGAAGTCGCAGACATTAACCAGCAGACACGTGAAAAATATGTTAAAGGTTGGTCCCCTCCCATTGCTGCCGGGGCTTCTCCTCTGACATCCTACATCTAGACGACAAAATCGGAGAAGGAACCTACGCCATCGTATACCGCGCGCACGTCCGGGCGACTGGGCAGCCGGTCGCCATCAAGAAGATCAAGATCTCGTCACAATCGGAGGGTATATCGATGGACTCGCTGCGGGAGATAAAGCACCTGCAGGAGCTGCGCCACCAGAACATCGTAAACCTCCTCGATGTGTTCGTGGGAAAGAGCCACAATATTCATGCTGTCCTAGAGTTTCTCGCTGGAGACCTCGAAGGGATCATCAAGGATCCAAGTTGTGTCTACGGCATAGGAGATATCAAAAGCTGGATGGCCATGAGTCTGCGCGGCCTGTGGTGGTGTCACCGGAACTTCGTATTGCACAGAGTACGGGGGGGGGGGGGGGGGGCGGGGCGGGGGGGGGGGGGGCGGGCCGGGGGGGGGGGGGGGGCGGGGGGGGGCGCGGCGGGGACGC
>Ga0307516_10000432_pt1 | contig 55006 bp, 58 predicted proteins | sample 19_EM_MG_FD_203310 | JGI IMG/M metagenome (GOLD analysis project Ga0307516, IMG submission 203310) | Populus trichocarpa ectomycorrhiza microbial communities from riparian zone in the Pacific Northwest, United States - 19_EM | ecosystem: Host-associated > Plants > Roots > Unclassified | place...
CGTGCCGGTCAACGTCGGCGGTAGCTACACCAAGGCTTTGCCAGCGGCCAACTTTCTCTACCACCTCAACAAGACGCTGCAGATGCGGCTGGGCGTGGCCGAAACCATCGCGCGGCCCAGCGTCGACCAGCTGGCCCCCACCCGCACCGACGGCGCCAGCTGGGGCGCCGATGTGATCTGGATCTCCGGCGACCCGCACCTGAAGCCCTACACCGCCTGGCAGCAGGATCTGTCGCTCGAGTGGTACTACGCGCCGAAGTCAGCGCTGAACGGCGCGGTGTTCGCCAAGCAGATCAAGAACTTCATCACCTCGACCGCCGAAGAGAACGTCGACATCGGCGGTGCCTGGCCACCTGTTCACGATCGTCTCGCCGATCAACGGCGACAAGGCCACCGTGCTGGGGTTCGAAGTGGGCTGGCAGCACCTGCTGGACAACGGCTTCGGCATCCGCGCCCAGTACACCTACAACAAGACCCGATCATGGGTTGACGGTGAACTGGTGGGCGAGTTGGAAGGCGTGGCCCCGGCCAGCTCGTCGCTGGGCCTGATCTACGAGAAGGGACCCGTCAGCCTGAACCTGTCGGCCGACTACACCAGCCCCTACACCGTCACCAGCGGCACCGAGCTCGGCGTGCCCAGCAAGGCCAAGGCGGTGACCTGGGTCACTGCGCAAGCCTCGTACGAATTCAACGGCGGCTTCAAGCTGACGCTCGAAGGGCGTAACCTCACCAACGCCCAGGAGCGAACCGATCTGGGCCGGCGCGACCTGCCCTACACCTACAACGCCTACGGCCGCTCGTTCACGCTGGGCGCCAGTCTGAAGTTCTGACCATGCAGCGAACTGTCCCCGTGGCCCGGCGCGCGTTCTTCCAGTGGCTGGGCGCGTCGGCGTTGTGTGCACCGGCGATCGTGTCGAGCGCGCCGGCCAGCGGCCGCGGCCATGTGCGCATTGCCGATGCCGCGATCTCACTGCAGTTCGATAAGTGGATGCGTTGCCGCATCGTTCACCTGCGCGGCCCGCGGCCGGTGGCGCTGACGGACTTCGATGCCAGCGAGACCTTGACACTCGCCAACGGGGTGAGTGTCGACCGCTTCGTGCTGCAACAGACCCAGGTCGATGCGCTGCAAGGCGACAGCCCCGGCCGCCGCCTGCGCCTCGAAGGCCGCTCGACGCAAGGCATCGTCAAAACAGTGGCGGTGACGCTGCACGACGCCTTCCCTGGCTTCGCGTGGCTGGAGGTCAGCTACCGCAACGAGTCAGCGGCAGCGTTGGCGATCAAAGGCTGGGGCAATGCGCAGCACCGCGTGCTGCCGCGCGCCGGCCGCACCGAAGCCTTCTGGTCTTTCGCCGGTGCCAGCCACGAAGACCGGCACGACTGGGTGCAGCCGGTCAAGCCCGGTTTCGCGCAAGACAACTTCATGGGCATGAACGCGCCGGACTACGGCGGCGGCACGCCGGTGGTCGACGTGTGGCGGCGCGACGCCGGGCTGGCGGTCGGCCACCTGGAGCTGGTGCCGCAGCAGGTGTCGCTGCCGCTGCGCTGGTCACGCGGCGGCGTGCAGCTGGGCCTCGTTGCCAAGCGAGCCACCACGCTGGAGCCTGGACAAACGCTGACCACCGCGCTGAGCTTCGTCGCCACGCACCAAGGCGACTACTTCGCCGCGCTCGACACCTACCGCCGCGTGATGGCACAACGCGGCATCGCCGCCGCCACACCGCCGGCCGCAGCCTACGAGCCGATCTGGTGTGCCTGGGGCTACGAGCGCGAGTTCACGGTCGAGCGCGTCGAGGCCACACTGCCCAAGGTCAAGGAGCTGGGGCTGGACTGGGCGGTCATCGACGACGGATGGCAAGCGGCCATCGGCGACTGGCGGCCGAATACGGCCAAGTTCCCCGGTGGCGAAGCGCAGCTGAAGGCGCTGACTGCGAGCATCCGCAACGCTGGGCTGAAGCCACGGCTGTGGATCGCCCCACTCGCCGTCGCGCCGGGCAGCGACGAGCTGCACGACCACAGCGACATGCTGCTGCGCGACAAGGACGGTGCGGTGCAGAACGTCAGCTGGTGGAACAGCTTCTACCTCTGCCCGGCCTACGGCAAGACGATCGAGCGCGCGCAGGCCCTGGTGCGCAAGGTCATCGGCGAGTGGGGCTTCGAGGGCCTGAAGATCGACGGCCAGCACCTGAACGGCGTCGCGCTGTGCCACAACCCGGCGCATCGGCATGCCCGGCCCGAGGAGTCGGCCGAGCGGCTGAGCGAGTTCTTCCACGCGATCTACGACACCGCGCGCTCGATCAATCCGAACGCGGTGATCGAGCTGTGCCCTTGCGGCACCTCGTTCGCCTTCCACAACCTGCCCTTCATGAACCAGACGCCGGCGTCGGACCCGTTGTCGTCATGGCAGGTGCGGCACAAGGGCAAGACGCTGAAGGCGCTGATGGGGCCCCACGCCGCCTACGCCGGCGACCATGTCGAGCTGAGTGACGGCGGCGCCGATTTCGCATCCACCGTCGGCGTTGGCGGCGTCGTGTCGACCAAATTCACCTGGCCCGAAGACCCGAAGCCGAAAGACTCTTTCCTGCTGACACCGGAGCATGAGGCGTTGTGGCGACGGTGGATCACGCTCTACCGCCAGCAGCTGCTGCCCACCGGCACCTACCGTGGCGAGCTGTACGACATCGGCTTCGACAAGCCCGAGGCGCACGTGGTCGAGAAAGATGGTCGCCTGCACTACGCCTTCTATGCGCCGCAGTGGGACGGCGTGGTCGAGCTGCGCGGCCTGAAGGCGGCGCGCTACGAACTGCGCAACCTGTTCGATGGCCAGGCGCTCGGCACCGTCACCGCCGCCAAGCCGCACGTCAGGCTGGCCTTCAGGAATCACCTGCTGCTCACCGCCACACCGCTCGACACCTGAATCACCTGAGGAGACACCGATGCCCCTGCTCTGCCCATCGAAGCGGCTGCTGACCGCCCTGTGCCTCGCCGGCTCGACGCTGGCCGCCTGGGCGGCGCCCTGGGTGCCGCACGTGGACGACAGCTACCAGATCCAGCTGACCGGCAAGATCAACACCAGCTACGACGTCGAGGTCTACGACATCGACCTGTTCGACACGCCCGATGCGGTGATGAACACGCTGCACAACCGCGGCGTACGGGTGGTCTGTTATTTCTCTGCCGGCACGGCCGAAGACTGGCGTGCCGACTATTCGCAGTTCAAGCCGGCCGACCTGGGCGGCAACCTCGACGGCTGGCCCGGCGAACGATGGGTCGACACCCGCTCGGCCAATGTGCGTGCGATCATGAAGGCGCGCTTCGACCGCGCGGCCGCGCGCGGCTGCGACGGCGTCGACACCGACAACGTTGACGAGTACACCTACGGCGACTCCGGCTTCCCGCTGACCGCCAGCACGCAGCTGAACTACAACCGTTTCCTGGCGAAAGAGGCGCATGCGCGTGGCCTCAGGATCGGGCTGAAGAACGACGTCGGCCAGCTGTCTTCTCTGGTCGCGAGCTTCGACTTTGCGGTCAACGAGTCCTGCCACGTCTACAAGGAATGCGGCGGCTACTCGCTCTTCACCGACGCCGACAAGCCGGTCTTCAACATCGAATACAAGAAGAAGTGGGTCGACGACCCGGATGCCCGCGCCAGGATGTGCGCGCAGGCCCGCGCCGCGAACCTTCGCACGCTGGTGATGCCGCACCTGCTGAACGACGACTTCCGCCTGAGCTGCGACGACTAGGGTCCGGCCCGATGCTGGTCAGCCCCAAGACACCCCGCGGGGCCGTTGTGCTACACCGTCGATCTTTCGCGGGAGCGTTCCGATGTTGACAACCAGCCTGCCATGAACAAGTACAAGCTGTCGCCGTCGTGCGACTACGTGGCCTTGTTCAAGAGCACGCCGATCGACTTCTTTGCCCCCGAGAAGAAGCGGCCGCTGCAGCGCCTGCGGTTTGGCCAACGGCCCGAGCGCGGGGTGGTCGAGATCAGCGACGGCCGGCTCGACTTCGAGATCCATCTGCGGGCCCGCAACTCGGTCGTGCCGCCGGGCGACATCGCCTTCGCGCAGCGGGTGCTGGAGCAGGTCGCCGAAATGGACTCGGCCGCCCGGGCCCTGCCGCACCGGCTGGGCGTGGACCACGAGGAATACCTGGCCTACATCACCATCGCGCCGCCCAAGGTGGTGCTGCGCTACTGCGCCGGCGCCTTCAACACCGAATGGGGCGCCCACTTCGTGCCCGACAAGGGCGGCCGCTACCGGCTGGTGCACCTGGGCTGAGCCGGCCTCAGGCCGCGTGGCCGTGCAGCAGCGCCATCGATGACGATTCGAACTGGCGTGCCAAGGTCTCCGTCAGCGTGCGGTAGTCCACCGGCTTGGTGATGTAGCCCTCGAAGCCGGCGCGCATCGCCGCGTCGATCTGCTCGGGCATCGCGTTGGCGCTGACCGCGATCACCGGGATCTGGCGCGTGCGCGGGTCGGCCTTCAATGCCTTGATGACCGTGAAGCCGCTGCCGTCCGGCAGGTGCATGTCGAGGAAGATCAGGTCGGGCTGGCCACGGGCCGCTTCCACGCCCTGCGCACAGGTGGTGGCCACTTGGAGCGACACGTTGTCGACCAGGCCGATGAAGCCTTCCATCACCAGCGCGTTGACGGGATCGTCCTCGATGTAGAGCAGGTGGCGCTGCGTGCTGCCCAGCGGTGGCGTGCTGTCCAGGTCCTGGAAGTCGGTCGCGCCGACCTCGCGCTGCGGCAGCGCGGCCGCCGGCAACGCGAAGCAGAAACATGCGCCGCAGGGCGCATCGAGCAGGTGGATGTCGCCGCCCATCAGCTGGGCCAGCTTGCGGCTGATCGTCAGCCCCAGGCCGCTGCCGATGTGGCGCTCTTCGGTGCCCAGTTGCTCGAAGGGGTCGAACAGGCGGTTGCGCTGGTCCGGCAGCACGCCAGGGCCTTCATCGCAGACCATCAGCTCGACCCGGTCGCCGCTCGCGGCGGCTTGCGCCTTCACGCGCACCGTCGAATCGGGCGGGCCGAACTTGAGCGCGTTGGCGAGCAGGTTGACCAGCACCTGCCGCGTCGCGCGCTCGTCGGCGAGCACACCTTCGACCTGCGGCGACACCTCGACCCGCAGCTTGATCCGGGCCTGCGCCGCCTGAGGGGTCACCATCTCGATGGCGCGCTCGATCGTGTCCTTGACGGAGATCGGCTGCGGCCGCATCTCGATCCGGCCGACCTCCAGCGCCGAGATGTCCAGCATGTCGTTGATCAGCGAGAGCAGGTGCTCGCCGGCATGGTGGATGTGGCGCGCCGAGCGGCCCGGCTCGACCGTGCTGTCGGCAAAACGCAGCCGCAGCAGCTGGGCGAAGCCGATGATCGCGTTCAAGGGCGTGCGCAGCTCATGGCTGACGCGCGACATCAGCTCGGCCTTGGCGGCGGCGGAGCGCGCGGCGGTGTCGCGCTCGATGCGCAGCGACTCGACCTGCTCGCGCTCGCGGACCTCGTCGGTCACATCCGTCACCACGCCGTAGAAAGCGATGCTGCCATCTTCCAGCCGCTCGGGCATGGCCTGCGCCAGCAGCACCCGCTCGCCCCGCCTGGGCAGTTGCACCCGGTAGGTGCAGCGCCAGCGGCTCATCGTGGCCGCGGCCCGCTGGACGGACTCGCGCACCCGCGACGCGTCGTCCGGGTGGAGGCGGTCGCGGAGCGCGCTGGCGTCCTGGCGCACCTGCTCGTGCGTCAGCTCGTAAATCGTCTCGATGTGCTCACTGGCGAACGGCATGGTCGTGGTGCCGTCCGGGTGGATGACGAATTGGTAGATCAGGCCCGGGACCTCGGCCGCGATGCGCTCGAGTGCCCGGCTGGCACGGCGGCCCTCGCGTTCGGCCTTGGCGCGCGCACTGACGTCGCGTGCAGTGCCGCGGTAGCCACAGAATTCACCGTCCTCATGCCGCGGCACGGCGGACAGCAGCAGGTAGCGCGCATCGGACGACCCCCGGTTGAAGATCATCACCCGCGACAGGCGCTCGCGCCGCGCCAGCAGCTCGGCCAGCGTGAGCGGCAACGGTCGAGGCTCGCCGTGCTCGTCGGTCACGCCGACCGACGGCAACGGCCCGCCGGGCCGGAACTCGTCGTCCACGCCCCAGGCTTCGGCCAGGCCTGGCGACGCCCAGCTCAGGCGGCCTTGCGCATCGGTCTCCCAGAACCAGTCGCCCGAGGCGGTGGCGAAATCGGTCAGGCGTTCCGCATTCGCGCGCAGCAATTGCAGGCTGCGGTGCGCCGCCAACACGGCTTCGGCGCCAGCGGCCAACCCGAGCAGCGCGCTGCGTTGCTCATCGGTCAATGTGCGCGGGCGCTGGTCGATCACGCAAAGGGTGCCGACGGCGACGCCGTCCAGCCGCAGCGTCTTGGCGAAATAGGCGCGGATGTGCGGCGGCCCGGTCACCAGCGGGCTGTCTTTCACCCGCGGGTCGGCCAGCGCATCGGGAATCTCGAACAGGTCGGACTGGCCGATCGCATGGGTGCAGAAAGAGCCATCGCGCGGCCCGCCGTCGATGTCCCAGCCGAAATGCGAGAGAAAGTGTTGCCGATCCGTCCCCACCAGGCTGACCAGCGAGATGGGACAGCCGGTCAGTTGCGCGGCTGTGCTGGTCAGCGCATCCAAAGAATCACGTTCGCCTACGCTCAGCTTGCGAGCGTCTCCCAACAAGGAATCACGGCGACAGCCCTCTGGATCTGCTTCCATGCAGTAGGTCTCCCTGAAGACCATTGTGCGCTGCGCAAGAACGAACCGCCATGGGCCTGTTCTGCGCACCGTTCCTTGGGGCGCGATGAAGCGGCAGGTGCGTCGGCACACCACCCGCCGCTTTGTGAGTTTTTGTAGCCTTTGCGCCTTGATCGGCAAAAAGGGCTCGAGCCCTCCGGCCCGAGCCCCGTCTGGCGGGGAACGTCAGCGCTTTTGCTGACCTTGTTGGCCGCCTTGCTGGCTGCCGCCTTGTTGACCCAGTTGGTCGCGGCCGGCTTCACGCGAGCCCTGGCCTGACTGGTCCAGGCCGCTCTGGCCTTGCTGGCCCTGGCTGCCCGAACGCTGCTGTTGCTGGTCCTGCGGCTTGTTCTGCTGCGAAGTCTGCGGGTTTTGCTGGCCCTGGCGGGGCTGCTGTTGCTGGTCCTGGCTGCGGCTGGAGTCGCTGGTGCCCTGCTGGCCGGACTTCTTGTCTTCCGGATTACGGTTCTGTTGCATGGTCACTCCTAGGTTGATCGACGAGGTTGCCGACAGGCTGGTGTTAGCAATCGCAATGCCTGCCGGTGCATGGGGTGTTCAGCGGCTCAGCCGCCCAATCAACACCCCCAGCAGCACGGCGCCGGCGAGATAGCTCAAGGGATGCTCGCGCACGCTGGCGCGGCACGCTTCGGCGTATTCCTTCTCCATCTCACTCAGCCGGCTGGCCTTGTTGCGCAGCGCTTCGGCGGCCTGGGCCATCGATTCGGCAGCGCTGTCCACCGCCTCGTGCGCGCCGCTGACGACACGCTCGAAGCGCTGCTGCGCAGCCGAATCGGCGCTGCTGCTGGCGCCGTTGCTGGTCGTTCCGCCGCCGCCATTGCCGCCGGCGGTCGAGGCGGTGTCCGATGAATAACTTTCCTGGGGCAGATCAATGGCCATGGTGCGCATCTCCTGGAAGAAGGGTCGAGGGTCAAAGGGTAGGGACTGCCCCATGCAGCAGCAAGCGACGTTCCCTCCCACGGCCTAGGGTTTTCGCCGCCCGGCACAGCACTTGCCCTTGAAACGGGGAACCGCTGTCCCCCTACAGGAGCCCACCATGCCGCACAGCCACCCGAACAGTCGCGCCGCCACCGCAGCGCGCAGTCACATCATCGAGTTGCTGCAGGACGACCACTGGCGCGTCAAGCGCGCGTACCGCGAATTCCAGCGGCTGGACGCCGAACGCAACGGCGACCTGTGCGAATCGATCGTGCGCCGCACGCTGCACGAATTGCGGGTGCACGCTGCGCTCGAAGAAGAGCTGATCTATCCCATCATGCGCCCCATCGTCAGCGATCCCGAGCGCGTCGACGAGGCCGAGGTCGAACACGAGACGATCCACCTGCTGATCAGCCAGCTCGAAGCCGCGCATGCCGTGGACGAGAAGTTCACGGCGCGTTTCGTGGTGCTGTGCGAGTACGTGCTGCACCACATCAAGGAAGAAGAAGGCGAGCTGTTCCCGCAACTCAAACGCGCCAAGCTCGACTGGGAAACGTTGTGCGCCGAATTCACCGAGCGCCGTGAGGCCCTGCTGACCGCCGACGCGATCGACAGCCTGCCCAATCCATTCGACCTCGCGCCCGTGGACGAGACCGGCATGTTGATGACCGGCCAGTACCCCGCACGCTACCCGCCGCAAGAGACGGGCTCGATCACCAGCCGCAAGATCTGAGGAGACCCGGCATGTACTTCGCCACTGCCTGACACCCCAGGCACACCAGTTGCCACAGCACCAGCCCATACCTATCGTGAGGAGCCTGGAATGAGAAAACTCTCTCTGATCGCCGCTGCGACGCTTGCCATCTCGGCCGTATTGGGCAGCGCGGGTTGCGCCGTCACCAGCGGCCAGAGCAGCGTGGGTCAGTACGTCGATGACACCACGATCACCGCCCGCGTCAAGACCAAGATGGCCGAAGACCCGTTGGTCAGCGCGATGCGCATCGATGTGAAGACGGTGAACGGCACCGTGCAACTGGCAGGTTTTGCCACCAGCCAGGCCGAGAAGGAAGCGGCCGGCAAGATGGCCGCCGCCGTGCCGGACGTGAAGTCGGTGCGCAACGACATCATCGTTCGCGCTGCGAACAACTGACCTCTTTGTTGAACTGACCCCGGGGTCCGCGGGACCCCGGGGTCATTGTCAGAACTTGTAGCGGTAGCCGAGCGTCGTCAGCTGCACGTTCCGCGTACCCTGTCCTTGGAACTTGAAGTCGTGGCGCTCCCATTCGAGCACCAGGGCCGAACTGCGCGCCACCTCGTAAGTCAGGCCGGCGCCGTACGAGCCACCCCAACCTCTGGCCACGCCGGTGGGCAGGCCGGACAAGTCATCGGCCGTGACCTTGGTGCGGCCAAAGGTGCCGCCCAGTTTGACGAAGGCGTTCCACGAGCCCATCGGCCACCGGCCGAGCAGGCTGAAGTTGACGCCCTGAGCCGAGGTTCGGCCACCGGCACGCTCGGCGCTGCCCATGTGCACATAGCCCAATTCGACGCCGACGTAGTTGTTGAACAAGCCACCGACGTGCACCCGGCCCGCCAGGTCAGGGTTCTTGCACCGGTAACCGCCGAAGCCGCAGCCGGTGGAATAACGGGCCTGACCCAGGTCGATGCCAAGGTAGCCGTTCTTGCTCAGGTTCATCGGCGAGAACGCCTCGTCGCCAAGAACCGGCGAGGGATTGGCCGGTGCCTGGGCTTGCACGGGCAACGCGGCTGTCGCCCACACGGCCAGCGCGATCGAATGGATACACCGGCTCACGATTCGTCCTTTCAGAATGAAACTGGACAGACATCTCTTGGCAACATGGTGGCCACCGCGCTTGCCCGCCGGTGTCGGACGGCGCCACGTCCGGACCTGCTCTAAAGTCTGAGCGTGCTGTGCGCCAACCGGACCACAGCCCAAAGCCCCTCGTTCATGCCGATTTCGATCCGTTCCCGTTTGCTCTTGCTGGTGCTCTCGGTGCTGCTGCCCGCGATGGCCGGTGCGCTGTGGGTGCTGTTCAATACCTTTCGCGCCGAACACCGCACGATCGAACGCGGGCTGCGAGACACCGCCGGCGCGCTGTCGATGGTGGTCGACCGGGAGCTCACACAACGCGCGGCGATTGCGCGCTTGCTGTCGATGTCGGCGATGCTGGACAGCGCCCCTTCCCTCACCAAGGACCAGCTGGGTTATTTCGACAGCCAGGCCCGCCACGCGCTGCAGGGCCTGGGCGGCTGGGTCGAACTGCGCTCGGAGCAGGGCCTGCTGCTGAGCACCCGCTACCCGCCCGGCATGCCCGGCCAGCCCCCGGCGGCTGCCAGCGCGCCTGCCTCGGCCCTGGCCGAGAGCGAACAGGTCGGCGCCCTGGCGCGCGACCCGGCCAACGGCGAGTGGCGCGCCTCGGTGGTGGCGCCGGTGCGCCGTGCCGAGCGCACGGTGCTGAACCTCGCCGTCACGATCTTGCCGATCGAATTGCAGCAAATCGTCGACCACCAGCACCTGCCGCCCGGCTGGGTGGCCGCGGTGATGGACGGCCAAGGCGCGGTGGTGGCCCGCTACCCGGGCGGCTCCTCGTACATCGGCCGGCCGTCGCCGGCGGACCTGCAGGCGCAGATCGCCGCCAAGCGCGAGGGCCTGTTCCAGTCGACCTCGCTCGACGGGGAGCCGATCACCGGCTACTTCAGCACCTCGCCGCAGGGCTGGACCTTCGTCACCGCGGTGCCGCGCTCGCAACTGTCCGGCCATGTGCCGGGCGCCGTGATGCAACTGCTGCTGGTCGGTGCGGTGTTGCTGGGCGTGGCGATCATGGGCGCGCGCTGGTTGTCGCGCCGCATCGTCGAGCCGGTGGTGGCGTTGAAAGACATGGCCGAACGCATGCAGGCGGGGCTGCCGGTGCACGCCGATCCCACCGGCATCGAAGAATGCGACAAGGTGGCCAACGCGCTCGAGGCGGCCGCCTATGCCCAGCAGCGCGCGCGCGGCGAGCTGGAGCGCCGGGTCAACGACGCCATCGCCCGCACCCGCGACGCCGAGCAGCGCGCCTCGCACAACCAGCGGGTCGAGGCACTGGGGCGGCTGACCGGTGGCGTCGCGCACGACGTCAACAACCTGCTGGGCGTGATCAGCAACAGCGCCTACCTGATCGAGCGGCGCAACGACGGCCAAGTCGACATCAGCTCGCCGCTGGCCGCGACCATGCGCGCGGTCGAGGCCGGCCGCCGGCTGACGCAGCACCTGCTGCGCTTCGCCGGCCGCCACGCGACCCGGCCCGAGCGGGTGGACCTGGTCAGCACCCTGCCCGAGCTGCGCGAACTGCTGGGCATCGTGCTGGGCAAGCGCATCGCGGTCGACGTCAAGGTCGCACCGGACACGCGGGCCGTGGTGGTCGACGCGGGCGAGCTGGAGCTGGCCTTGATCAATCTGGCCCTGAATGCCCGCGACGCCCTGCCCAAGGGCGGCCACCTGTGGCTAGAAGCCAGCAATGCCGAACCCAACGACACCACCGATCTGCCGGCCGGCGACTATGTGCTGATCACGGTGACCGACGACGGCAGCGGCATCGCCGACGAGGTCGCCAACCGGGCGTTCGAACCTTTCTTCACGACCAAGGCCACCGGCCTGGGCAGCGGCCTTGGCCTGAGCCAGGTGCACGGCTTCTGCACCGAGGCCGGCGGCCTGGCACGCATCGCCGGCACGCCGGGCCTGGGCACTGCCGTGTCGCTGATCCTGCCGGCGGCGCAGACCGCCGCACCCGCCCCGATGCGCCAGCGGCCGGCAGGCGCCGAGGCGATGGCCGGTCTGCGGGTGCTGGTGGTCGAGGACAACGAATCGCTCGGCGACGTGACCGCGGCGCTGCTGGGCTCGTACGGCTGCCAGGTTCAGCTGGCCCGCAGCGCCGAGCAGGCGCTGCCCCATTTCGACGGCGGCGAACCGCCGTTCGACGTCGTGCTGTCGGACATCGTGATGCCCGGGGGGATGGACGGCGTGACGCTGGCCCGCCAACTGCGCCAGCGCTACCCGCAGCTGCCGCTGGTGCTGATCAGCGGCTTCGCCAATGTGCGGCCGGCCGAGGGCGAATTCACCGTGCTGGGCAAACCCTGTAGTCCGGATGACCTGGTGAACGCGTTACGGCAGGCAGTGGCCGCCAGGGCCTGAGGCAACTTGCGGGCGAGTCCGCCATGAATCCACGCCACACCATCGTCATTGCCGCCGCGCTGGGTCTGCTGAGCGCCGTGCCAGCCCGCGCCGAATCCCTGCGCTGCAACGGCAGCAGCACCAGCGAGGGAGATTCGCGCCTGTCGGTGCTCTACAAATGCGGCGAGCCCTTGCTCAGAGACAGCTACTGCGCGCCCTGGGTGCAAGCCGGCACGTTGCAGCCGTTGCCTGCCGCCTACGCCGCGGCGGTGGCCCCTTGCCAACCGGTCGAAGAGTGGGTCTATGACCGCGGCCCCGGCAACCTGATGGCCACCGTGCGTTTCAAGTCCGGCGTGGTCCAGTCCATCCTCTACGGCCGCGCGCCCCAGTCGGCGCAGTAAGCGCAGCGGCCGCGTTAGAGCGCAGCCCCGGCTTGCCCGGTGCGCGTGCCACCGGCCGTCGCCGAATGACTCGACGGGGTTTTCGCCGGTGCGATGGGCAACACGCCTGCGCTATCGTTTCGCGCATGACGAACCGCAGTTCCCGCTTCTTGCTCGCCGGCCTCGGCGCTGCCGTGCTGTGCCTCGCCGGGCTGAGCGGGGCCATCGCGACCGCCACCCCGGCCGAGCAGGAGGTGATGGCCGTCACACAGGCCGCCTGCGACGCCTTCCGCCTGCGTGACCTGGCCGCGCTCGATCGGCTGCTGGCGCCTGAGTTCACGCTCGTCGGCCCGGCCGGCGACGTGCAACCGCGCAGCCAGGCCATCGACGAGGTCAAGGCCGGCGACCCGCAGTACGAAGTCTTCCGCAACCACGACATGGTGGCGCACGTCTACGGCGATGCGGCCACGGTACAAGGCATCACCTCGATCAAGGGCCGCTCGGGCGACCAAGGCTTCGAGGTCGACGTGCGCTTCACCGACACCCTCGTGCGCGTCAAGGGCCAGTGGCGCCTGGTGGTCAGCCACGCCACGCGCATCCCGAAGAAGCCCTGATGCCGGGACTGAGCCCGGCCTGCTGAAACGGATCAGCCCACGAGCAACCCGGCCGCCGCCAGCCGGGCCTTCATTGCGGCAAAGCCGCCTTCGTATTCCCAGTACATCATCCGCCCGTGCGACGAGGTGACCAGCAGGTACTTCTCGGAGACCGACTGGATGCGATCGATTGCCACCAGCTTCTCGACGAAGGCCTCGTCGCGGATCTCTTCGACGACCTCCTGGTTGTCGTCGGTGTAGCCATGCATCACGATGGCCGAGCGAACGCGAACGGAGATGAACTTCATGGAGTGGTGGTGCGCCAAGACAAGAGCTGTGGACCATTCTGGCGTGGCCTCATCAACCTTGCAGCCCAGGGGTCAGCCGCTGCAGGACAACGACTGCTAGTGCAATGTTTGATGCTAGGCGGACTTAAGAAAACCGATGAATTTGGTCGTCTGGCTAGGCGCAAACCACAGCGATGCCCGGTGGCATCGCGAGGATTTGCAACGACGCCAGGCGGCCAAAGGCGCGGTTTTATGTTACGCATAGCGTCGAACACTGCACTAGACTGCAGGCCGGGCTGACAGGACGCCCACCTCGCGAAAGCCCACGCACCTGTTTCGGCAAGCCTTTCGCTTGCATACCCTCCGACACGGCCACCCGCGAGAAGGCCACTTGTCACGATGGAGTTGGTATGCGCATTGATCGCGTTCCCCCTTGGCGTCCGGCCGACACGGCCGAAGCCTCCTCCCGCCCCACGACTGCAATCGACCTGGTGCTGCACCAGGCGCGCCGGCTGCACCGCGCCGCGCAGAACGGCCCGCTGCTTCAGGCCTTGCCCGCGCTGCGGCGGGCGCGTGCCGCCGGCGTTCTGCCGGGCCGATTGCTCGGCACGCTGTTTCGTGAGCGGCAACAACTGCAGCGCAAGCACTTTCTGCGCACGCTCGCCGTCGAGGCAGGTCACGCCGACTGGGAACACTACCGCGCCGCGCTGGATTCGTTGCCGCCACAGGCGGTCGATCACCTCAGGGCACCAGACGGCTGGCACGGTTTCCTGAACCACTGGTTCTCGACCGAAGCCGAAGCCCACGACCATGCGCGCCGACATGGCGGCACGGTCCACCGCATCGGCACCCAGGCGGTGGTGATCGCGGCCGAGGCGGAGGTCACCCATGTCGCCTGAGCAGGCTTTCTCGCTGGCCAGCATCGCCGCGATGCTGGGCTGGCTGCTGCTGGTCGCTGCGGTGCTGGCGCCACGGGGCATCGCAAGAAGCAGGTTGTTGTGGGCGGGCGGCCGCCTGGTGCCGCTGCTGCTGTCGGCGGCTTACCTGGCGCTGCTGGTGCTGCATTGGCGAAGCGCACCGGGCGGCAACTTCGGCAGCCTGGCCGGCGTGGCCACGCTGTTCGCATCGCCGGGCAAGCTGGCCGGCGGCTGGGTGCACTTCCTGGCCTTCGACCTGTTCATTGGCCGCTGGATGATCGACGACGTGCTGGCCCGCGGTGCACCGCGCTGGTGGCTGTTGCCATGCCTGCCGCTGACCTTTCTCTACGGGCCGGTGGGGTTGCTGTTGTACTTCGGTCTGCGCAGTTCGCTCGCAACTCCTGCCATGACGAACTAGTGCAGTGTTTGATGCTAGGCGGGACTTAAGAAAACCGATGAATTTGGTCGTCTGGCTAGGCGCAAACCACAGCGATGCCCGGTGGCATCGCGAGGATTTGCAACGACGCCAGGCGGCCAAAGGCGCGGTTTTATGTTCCGCATAGCGTCGAACACTGCACTAGGGGCGGCCGGGCGCGCTTCGGCGGCGCAGAATGCGCGCCTGACCCACAGCCAGAATTCAGGGCGGTCCCATGATCATCGTGATTGGAAGCGTCGTCGCCGTGGCCGGCAGTGTCGATGAGGCGCTGGCCTTGAGCCTGGAGCATGTCGAACGCTCGCGCACCGAGCCGGGTTGCCTGTCGCACGCGGTGCACCGCGACGCCGAGGACCCGCAGCGCCTGGTCTTCGTCGAAGAGTGGGCCGACATGGCGGCGCTGCAAGAGCACTTCCGCGTGCCGGCCTCACGCGCCTTCGCGAAGGCGCTGGCTGCACTGGCTGCCGAGGCGCCGTCCATGTCTGTCTACGACGCGGCGCCGGTGCGTCCGTGACCTGCCACTGACGCCCAGGGAGACCCGCATGTTCCTGCCCCACCCGCCCGAGACCGAGACCACCGTCCGCCTGCAGCAGCAGGACATGGCCGATCGTGGCCACGTGATGAACCTGACGCGGCTGTGGGCCTGGCGGCCCGAGGTGTTCGAGGGCTTTGCCGCGCTGCGCGCCAGCTTGATGAAAGGCTCGACGCTGACGCAGCGCGACTGGAGCGTGCTGGTCTGCGCCACCGCGGCCAGCCTGGGCGATTCGTACTGCGCGCTGGCCTGGGGCAGGACGCTGGCGGGTGCTGCCGACACCGCCACCGCGGTGTCGGTGCTGCAGGACTCACAAGACGGTGAGCTGACCCCGCGCGACCAGGCCTTGTCGCGCTGGGCCCGCCAGGTGGTGAGAGACCCGAACAGCAGTTCAGCGCAGGACGTGGGGCTGCTGCGCGCGGCCGGCCTGTCGGACCGCGAGATCTTCGAAGCCACCACCTTCATCGCTTTTCGCCTCGCGTTTTCGTCCGTCAACGATGCGCTGGGCGTGCAGCCGGATTGGGAAGTGGCCGCGGCAGCGCCGGCCGAGGTGCGCGCGGCTGTCGACTTCGGCCGCCCTGCCGCCAGTCCAGGCGCTTGAGCGATGCCCCATTCCAACGAAAGGACACCCACCATGTTCCCCTGGCTCTGGTTCTGGGCACCGCAGTTCCACTTCCCCTGGAGCGGCAACGACGCGCTGCGCGTCGAGCCGAACACGCACTGGTTCTTCCAGGGCATCAACCCCGGCGCCGGCAACCCCCGCATCGAGGAAAAGGCATTTGCCGTGGCCAGCTACGGCAAGCAGCTGGGCCTGATCACCGAGGTGATGATCGCGCAGGCCGAGCAGCTCGGCAGCCCGACGCCGCAGGGGGCCGAGTCGCTGGCCAAGCTGAAGGCGATCGCGCGCGAGATCGAGGCCATCAAGACCGGCGAATACGAGCAGACCGCGATCGATCTCGAAGCCCAGCTGCAGGAGCTGCAACGCAAAGGCGGGCCGCGTTTCGCACAGCTCAGCGAGCGCCTGCTGCCGCTGCTGCAGGCGCCGGGTTAGGGCGACGTTGAATAAGTTCCCGCGGATGGCCGCGCCCCGATTCAGGATGGGCTGCAAGGCGCAAACCGCAGTCATAGCTCGGGCTATGACGAGATTTGCAACGCAGCAGACCGCCTGAAGCGGGGATGCGGGCGCCGCGAGGGACTTGTTCAGCGTTGCCTCAGGCGCCTGTCAGTCGTCTGGTTGCAGCACCAGCAAGCGCTCGACCGGAAAACCCTGCGCGCGGGCCAGCCCGATGGCGGCTTCCAGTGCATCGGGCCCGATGCTGGGCCGGCGCGCGAGCACCGACAGATGCTGCCGGTCCGGCGCGCCCACCACGGCCAGCGTGTAGGCCTCGTCGACATACAGGACCCAGTGGTCGGTCCAGCCGAAAGGCACCCAGCGCAACCAGACCGGCAGGAAGCTGACCTGCAGTTTGGCGCCCTGGCTGCCACGCAGCACACGGGCCTCGCCGTGGGCCAGGCGCTCGCGGCCATCGGCATCGATGCAGCCGCTCAGCACCTCCACCACGCCGTTGTCGCGGACGGTGTAGTGCAACTTCGGCTGGCTGCTGCAGGCTTGCTCGAAGGCGTCGGGCAGCCGCGCGATCTCGTGCCAGGTGCCGGCGTAACGGTCCAGATCCACGTGGTCCGCGGTGCCGAGCGGCGGCAGATCCGGGTCGCCGGCGGGCGCCGCCCCTGCATCGCCGGTGAAGGCGCCTCGCAAGCCGCCCATCAGGTGACGCGAGGCCCACAGCCCGACGTTCATCATCGCGCTGGTCGACGTGGGGCCCCAGCGATGCTTCCAGGCCTCCGGCACGAAAGGCCAGGCCAGCGCGATCAGCTCCAGCCAATCGAGCTTGTGCCCCCGGCCGGTGTCGGCGCCAGCGGTGTTCGATGCAGGCGCCGGCGCTGGCGGCGCTGGACGAGGCCGCAGCCGGCGCCACAGCCACCAGCCCGCCAGCAGTGCGAGCGCCCCGCTGGCCACTGGCACCACCCAGCGTGCCGGCTCGCGGGCGCGCCGCACGCGCTGGCCCAACTGCGCCACCTGCTGCTTGACCCGTTGGTCGCGGGCGATGACGGCCGCCTCGGCGCGCCGGATGCGTGCATCGAGGTCGTCGTCGCTGAAGTCAAGAAGCATGGCCATCGTCGTCGTGCGGGTTGGCTTGAGGGGGGATCGGCTGCGGCGCCTGCCCCACCGGGGCAGCGCGCGCCTGCATCGTCAAATGCCTTCGGGTGGCGGGCAGGCTCAGCCGTGTCACCAACTGCTTCACCCGGCTCACCGCGAACGCGATCGCGCCCAGGTTGATCAGCAGCACCGGCAACAAGGCCAGGGCCCAGTGCAGGCCCAGGCCGACCAGCGCGATCACCACGCCGGCCCACAAGGCCAGCCAGGCGGTGATGCCCAGAATGGCAATCGCCACCACCCAGGCCACGATGTGCGCCAGCGCCGAGCCGGCGCGCCCGAGTTCGAGCGCGAACAGCTCGACACGATCGCTGATCAGCCCCGGCAATTCGCGCAGCAGGCTCTGCAGCGCGTCGACGAACGACTCGGCGCGTTCCGCGCCCTCGTCTTCTCCCGCTTCGGCCCGGGGCTGGTTGGCCATGTGCGCCTCTTCCTGCTGCGGCGCGCTCAGCGCGTCGTCCCGCGGCGGACGAGGTTGACGATGGCCAGCAGGATGATGGCGCCGACCAGCGACACGAGCAGGGCACCCAGGCTGAAGGCGCCCTGGTTGATGGTCGGCACGCCGACCAGCGGCGAGATGAACCAGCCGCCGAGCAGCGCGCCGACGATACCGACGATCACGTTCAGCAGCACACCCTGCTGTGCGTCGGTGCGCATGATCATGCTGGCAACCCAGCCCAGCAGACCACCGATAACGAGCCAAATGACGAGATTCATGACGGCAACTCCTTGTGAGAGATGGGGATGGTTGAAAGCCAGCTTCCCTGAGCAAACACCGTGCCTTTGAGCGCGGCGGCTCAGATCGCACCGACGCTGCCGGTCACCGGCAAGACCACGCCGCTGATGTAGCCCGAGCATACCGGCGCAGCGAGAAAGACGTAAGCGGGCGAGAGCTCCTCGGGCTGGGCGGCGCGCTTCATGTCGGTCTGCTTGCCGAACTCGGCCACTTTCTCGGCCGGGCTGTCGGCCGGGTTCAGCGGCGTCCAGACCGGGCCCGGCGCCACCGCGTTGACACGGATGCCGCGCTCCATCAGGTTGCTGGCCAGCGACTTGGTGAAGGCGTGGATCGCCCCTTTGGTGGCCGAATAGTCGAGCAGTTTCTCGCTGCCGCGCAAGCCCACCACCGAGCCGGTGTTGATGATCGAACTGCCGCGCTTGAGGTGCGGCAGCGCGGCGCGCGCCATGCGGAAGTAACCGCCAATGTTGGTGTCCAGCGTCTCCTGCAGCCGGCGGTCGTCGATCTCTTCCAGCGACATGGCGTGTTCTTGGAAGGCAGCGTTGTTGACCAGCACATCGAGCTTGCCGAACGCGTCGACGGTCTGCTTCACCGCCTCCTTGCACCAGGCGTCGTCCTTCACGTCGCCTTGCAGCAGCAGGCAGCGCCGGCCCTCGGCCTCGACGCAGCGCCGGGTCTCTTCGGCATCATCCCGCGATGAGTGGTAGGCCACCGCCACATCGGCGCCTTCGCGTGCGAACAGCACGGCCACCGCACGGCCGATGCCGGAGTCGGCGCCGGTGATGAGGGCCGCGAAGTCCTGCAGCTTGCCGCTGCCGCGGTAGTCGGGCGCCATGAAGCGGGGCTTCAGTTCCAGGTCCGCTTCGCGGCCGGGCTTGGCCAGGTGCTGGGCCGGCAGTTTCTCGGGTTGCGGGCGCGCGCCGGCCTGCACGGCACCGCCGCCGGCGTCGTCCTGGCCGGCCTGGCGCTCCTGGTCGCGACGGTCTTGTTGCTGCTGGATCTCACGTTGCGTCTTCAGGGTCGCATCGTTCTTGGCCATCGAGTTTCTCCTGTTGAGGTGACATCAGATTGATCGGCAAAACGAGCCGCATCGGGTGGCCACAACAGGGCAGTCTGCATGCCGAATCGGTGGCCGGAAAAACTTACCGGCCAAGCCGGTGTCTGCCGGCAGAGAAGGATTTGCACGAGAGCGGCGCAGGGCAGCGAACCGGCTGCAACGCAAGGGCTGGCGCGGGCGGCACGAGGATTGCCGAGTTGGCAATGCGGCGCTCGTCGCGTCTGTGCTTCCTGCATGGGCGCACAGCGAATCTTCAACCCTCTATGGAGTCTTTGGAATGAACAAATTCGTCACCCGTCTGACCAGTGCAGCAGCAGCATGCCTCGTGGTGGTTGCCGGCGTCGCCGTCGCCCAGAGCAACGACGGCAAGGGCACCACAGGCCCGGACACCGGCGCGTCGCCGACGCTGCCCAATCCGAACAACACGATGCCTGCCGCGCCGAGCAGCACCACGACGCCGAGCACGTCCAGCACGTCCAGCACGTCGAGCACGAGCAACACCAGCAACACGGGCAGCACGAGCAGCACGTCGTCGCCCAGCACGGTGAACTCCAACACCAGCACTGGCACGTCGCCCAGCACGATGAACTCGAACACCGGCACGTCGCCCAGCACGGGCACCACCGGCACGAGCAGCTACAACAGCGGCAGCACGACCAGCACGCCGTCGACCACCGACAGCAGCTACAACAGCTCGTCGTCGACGACCGACTCGACCCTGCCGGCCCGCAGCGACCGCAACTAAAGGCCTTCGCGGCCTGGCGTGAGCCAGCGCCGCTTGACCCGACCACCACGGCCCGCGCGGCCGTGGTGCTTCGAGAGAAGCCCTTGCCTCCAACGCGGCGCGTACGCCGCGCCGGATGCCGAGTCCGGAAAGCCGGACAGTGCATCCCAGCAAGAACTGCCGGCCGTCGGTAGGCCTTACGGCAGATCGGACGTCCCGTCCGGGTGGCAACGCGCGCCGCCCACCCCGCTCACCGAGTGAGCACCATCGCGTCAGACCTGATGGCACGAGCTTTGCAGTAGCCGCCCCATGTCCGCCACCCTGCACACCCCCCATCGGCCGGAGGGCCCCCACCTGCTCGATGCCACGATGTACTGGGCACGACAGGCGTGCGGCGGCGTGCGGCGCGCCATCAGCACCAAACGTGCGGCCCTGGTGGCCCAAGGCTGGCGCCACACGCTGCTGGCACCCGGTGTGCACGGCCCCGGCATGGTCGATTGCGGCGGCGTGTCGCTGCCCTTCTCCGGCGGCTACCGTTTCGTCTGGAACCGGGCCGAGGCCGCACGGCTGATCGAGCAGGCCGAACCGGAGATCATCGAATCGGCCGATCCCTTCACGCTGGCCTGGGCCACGCTTGACGCGGCCCGCGCGCTGCAGGTGCCGTCGGTGGCGTTCTGCCACAGCCACCTGCCGGCGCTGGCGGCGCACTGGGTGGGCGACCGCCACGGCGCCCACGCCCACGGCCGCTGGGCCCAACGCCAGGCGCGCGACTACCTCGCCCGTGTCTACGGCGGCTTCGACATGGTGTTGGCCCCCAGCCGCACGATGACCGAGGCCTTGCATGCCATGGGCGTGCGCCACGCCCAGCACCAGACGCTGGGCGTGGATTGCGCGGTCTTCAACCCCGCGGCGGCCGACCCGGTCTGGCGGCGCGCATTGGAGCGCCGGCTGCAGCTTCCGCCCGGCACGCGCCTGCTGGTCTACACCGGCCGCTTCGCCTCTGAAAAGAATCTCGACCTACTGGCCCGCGCCGTCGAGCTGCTGGGCCCCAAGCATGTGTTGCTGACGGTGGGCAGCGGGCCGCAGCCGCCCAAGGGCCGCCAGGTGATCGTGCTGAAGCCGCAGTTCCACAGCGGCCGCCTGGCACGGCTGCTCGCCAGTTGCGATGCTTTCGTGCACGCCGGCGACCAGGAGACCTTCGGCCTGGCCGCGCTTGAAGCCATGGCCTGCGGCACACCGCTGGTCGCCAACGCCGCGGCAGGGTTGGGCGAGCTGGCCGACGGTGCCGCCATCACCCTGACATCCCGCCGCCCCGGCGACTGGGCCGAGGCCATGCGCGTGGCGCTGGGCGGGCGAGACGGCGCGCTGGCGCAACAGGCACTGGATCGTGCTCGCACCCTCGACTGGAAACTGGTGCTCCAGGGCCTGTCCGAACGCTACCTGCGGCTGCTGCAACGCGGCCCGCTGGACACCGACGAGCCGACGTCCGCCTCGACCCAACCGCTGCTGCTGCAAGCCTGACGATGGACCGCGCGCTGACGGTGGTCCTGCACGATGTGTCGCCGGCCACCTGGCCAGCGTGCGTGCGGGTGATGGTGCAGGTGGACCAGGTCGCGCGCAAGGCGGGCACGCGACTGCCGATCACGCTGCTGGTGGTGCCGGCGATGCACGGCGAGCCCGCCACGCCAGCCTTTGTGCGGACGCTTCGGCACCTGGCCGGCCACGGCAACGAGCTGGCGCTGCACGGCCTGACCCACAGCGACGATGCGCCGCCGCAAGGCGGTTGGATCGACCACCTGCGGCGCCGCTGGTACACCGACGGCGAAGGCGAGTTCTCGGCGCTGGACCACGCCGAGGCGACGCGACGCCTGGCGCTGGGCTGCGCCTGGACGACCGCGGTGCGCCTTCCGATGCGAGGCTTCGTGGCACCCGCCTGGCTGTTGAGCCAGGCCTCGTGGGACGCGGTCGAATCGGCGGGCTTCGCCTACACCTGCACCTTGAACCAGGTGGTCGCCCTGCCCGGCCGAACGAGCGTGCATGCGCGCAGCCTGGTCTTCAGCACACGCTCGGCATGGCGGCGCCTGGCCTCGGTGGCCTGGAACACGCTGTTGGCTGGCTGGCTGCGACACGCGCCGCTGTTGCGGCTGGAGCTGCACCCGCAAGACGCCGACCACCCAGCTGTGCGCCGCTGCTGGTCGCGCATCCTGGCGCGCGCGCTGCGCGACGGACGTCAGCCGTTGCGGCTCGACCAGGTCGCCCGCCAGATTCGGGCCCACGCCTATGTGCCGATCGGCGGCCCCGACAGCGGTTCAGCGCCGACCGCGTCTTCGGCCGTTCTTCACTGAGCGGCCGCTGCCACCGGCTTACCGGCCGTCGGTGTCGGCCTCGTCGGCGGCGTATTCCCTCAGCCGGTTGTAAAGCGTCTTCAGGCTGATGCCGAGCACCGAGGCCACGCGCTCCTTCTGGTGCTTGTAGTGCTGCAGCGTGGCCAGGATCAACGCCCGTTCCGCCTCGGCCATCGATGCGCCGATCGGCACCACCACCGTTCGCGCATTGGACTTCGGGGCAGGGCGCGGGCCGGCCTCTTCGACCGGGCTCGGCGTGGGCAGCAAACCAGGCAGCCATTGGCCGTCGATCATGTCGCCCGCGGCCATCACATAGGCGCGCTGCACCGCGTTGCGCAGCTCGCGCACATTGCCCGGCCAGTGGTGCGAACCCAGCCGGTCGAGCGCGGGCTGGGTGAAGCGCTTGGGCTGGCCCTCCTGCTTGGATATGGCGTCCAGAAAGTGCTGGGCCAACAGCGCCACGTCGCTCAGCCGCTCGCGCAGGGGCGGCATCTCGATCGGGAACACGTTCAGCCGGTACAGCAGGTCTTCGCGCAGCTTGCCCGCAGCGACCGCCTGTTCGGGCTGCCGGTTGGTGGCCGCGATCAGGCGCACGTCGGCCTCCTGGCTCTGCGTCGAGCCGACCCGCATGAAGCGCCCGGTTTCAAGCACGCGCAGCAGCTTGACCTGCAGCTCTTGCGGCATTTCGGTGATTTCGTCCAGGAACAAGGTGCCGCCGTTCGCGCGTTCGAAGAAACCGAGGTGCTGCCGCTCGGCGCCGGTGAAGCTGCCCTTCTCGTGGCCGAAGATTTCGCTCTCGATCAGGTTGGGCGAGATCGCACCGCAGTTCACCGCGAGGAACGGCTGCTTGCGCCGCCGGCTCAGGTCGTGCACGGTCTGCGCGACCACCTCCTTGCCGGTGCCGCTCTCGCCGGTGATGAACACCGTCACCGACGTGCCGGCCACGCGCGAGATCTGCTCATACACCTTCACCATCGGCGGCGCCTGGCCCCACAAACGGCCAAAGTGGCCTTGCCGCACCAGCCCTGAAGCCAGGTCGGCCATTTCGGCATTCAGCTGCGCCGGCTTCATCAGGCGCGACAGGATGTTGCCCAGATGCGGCAGCGACACCGGCTTGACCAGGTAGTCGACCGCACCCAGGCGCAAGGCCTGCACCGACGTGTCCAGGCTGGCGTGGCCGGTGATCAGCACAACCTCGGTGTTGGCCAGCAGTTCGGCGTCGGACAGCAGGTCCATGCCGCTGCCGTCGGGCAGCATCAGGTCCAGCAGGACCACGTCGGGCCGTTGCAGCGACAACTGGCGCCGTGCCTCACGCAGGCTGTGCGCCACCGCAACGGTGTACTGGGCACCTGCGACGAACTCCTTCAGCGACGCCGCCGAGTCGACGTCGTCGTCGACGATCAATGCGTGGTTCATGGCGGCCTTTCGTGACGTGAAGCCAGCGGAGGTCTGGCCAGGTACGTTCTTTGCCAACCGCGTGCTGATCCTAGCGCGCTTGGCGCCACACGGACCGAAGACCATCGTGCAATCTAGGCCAGGGCTTGACCTGCGGCCATGGGCGCGTCATTTGCCGTTCCCTGGTATCCAACCCCTGTTCAGCCACGAGGAGAAGCGGTATGACGACAGTGAACGACATCATGTCCCCCTGCCCCCAGGTGATCGGCCCGGAGGACACGCTGCAGCGTGCCGCCCGGATGATGAAGGAGCTCAACGTCGGTGCGCTGCCCGTGTGCAATGGCAAGCGGGTGCTCGGCATGGTGACCGACCGCGACATCGCCGTCCGCGGCGTGGCCGCCGGAATGAAGCCCGATGCGTCCTGCGTGTCCGACGTGATGAGCGTCAATGTCAAGTTTGCCTACGAGGACCAGGACAGCGACGAGGTGCTGGACCTGATGGGCGATGGGCAGGTGCGCCGGGTGCCGGTGGTCAACAAGCGCCTGGAACTGGTCGGCATTCTTTCGCTGGGCGACCTCGCGCTGCGTCAATCGCACCACACCGATCAAACCTTGCGCGAGATTTCCCAACCCGCGAAGGCGGCCTGAACTCGCTCTCGACCTTTTGCGGCCGGCTGGCCGCGGTCACTGGCGCCGTGGCGGGATCATTAATTGCCCCGCCGCGGTGGATCGGGGCTGTGTGAGGGATCGTGTGACCGATGACATTGAAAACCTGTCGGAACTGCGGGTACTGATCGTTGACGACAGCGTGGACGCCGCCACGTCGCTGAGCTATTTGCTGCAGATGATCGGCTGCAAGACGGCCGTGGCCTTCGGCGGTGAGATGGGCTTGCGCGTGGCAGATCTGTTCCAGCCGTCGCTGGTGTTTCTCGACTTGAACATGCCCGGCCACGACGGCTGCGAAGTGCTGGCCCGTGCCCGCAAGCTGCAAGGCCGCATCATCCACGCCATCTTCGTCTGCCTCACGGCGACGGGCAGCGTGGAGGACGAAGAGCGCTGCCTGGCTGCCGGCTTCGATCACTTCATCCGCAAACCGCTGGAGCCGGCGGTGCTGAGCGACCTGCTGCTCAAAGCCCGCGCCCGGCAGGCCAGCATGGCGGTCGGCTGGTGGCCCTCTGATTTTTCGCCGGAACAAGTGCCGGTCCCGCAGGGCGAAGGTGGCCACGCCAACCCCAGTCGCCCCGACGAACGTCCCTGCTGACGGTAATCAGCCCCGGCATGAAAAACGGGCGGTGCCAGTGGCACCGCCCGTTCGTCTTTGAGCGCAAGAAACTCTGAAGCGGCCCTTCGTTTATTGAGGGTGGGCGTCGCCTTCGGACGCGCGGCCTGACGCATGCCACGGACCGTGCGCGAGCCAACTTTTCAGCTGTCCAGAGCCCATCGACGGCTCCAAATCACCTCTGAATCGGTCGATTTTGGCAGTGCCGAACGGGGTCGAAACTCTTGCGGAAAAAACTGCGCCAAAGGCCGCGGAACAAGACCTCTGGCAGAGGTAAATCGCCCCTCTGAAGAAGGCGCTCGCGGGCCCATGTTTTGCCATGGAGGGAACGCCGCACCGCGTTTCCAACCAAGGCGTTCGGGCGGTACAGCAGCAGGGATCTGTTCGCCGCGAAGGAGAAGTCATGAACCTGATGAGTTGGGCCGCCACGCTCCTAGTCCTGGCATCGAGCACGGCCCATGGCCAGTTGCCGCAACCGCACCGCGACATGCACGACGACTACTGGATTCCAGTGGTCAAGGGCGGTGGTGGCGTGCCCGGTGTGTACCTCGGCAGCAGCGGTGCCGACTGGGCACAGCGCATCGACTTCGCGTCCGCCAGCGGCGGCTTCCAGTCGGCAGGCTGGTCACCCGCACGCGCCGACTTCGGCGACGCGCCGCGGCCGGTGCTCGTGCCTGGTGGCGACGAGCCCTTCGGGCCGATGCTGCGCGGCGGCGACACCGGCGCCGCAATGGCCGGCAACATCAAGACCGACGAGGGACTGAGCAGCCTGGGCGAAGTGCTCGCCGTGCCCGAGCCCTCGGCGCTGCTGATGATGCTGGCCGGCATCGGTGCCATCGCCTTCGTGATCCGCCGGCGGATCAACGACGCCTGAACCCACAGGTCACGGCCCCGGTCCGCCCAGGATCGGGGCCGCGGCGTAGGTCAGGCCACGCGCCGCACCTCGGCCCGCCGCTTGGGCCTGAGCAGCGAGCGCAGGCTGCTCACAGGCCGCTGTGAGCCTTCCATGTAGATGTGCCACAGCCGCAGGCTGCGCCGGCGCTTGCAAACGGCGCGGGCGGCCACCAGGATGGGCACCGCCATCACCGCGCCGGCCATGCCCCACAGCCAGCCCCAGAACATCACCGACAGGCACATCGACACCGGGCTGAGCGACAGGCGCCTGCCGACGAAGAAGGGGCTGATGAAGTTGCTTTCGATGCCGTGGATGGCCAGCAGTGCCGCCGCCGGCGCCAGCATCGCGGGCCAGGTGTCGAAGGTCAGGATGCCGGCCATCAGCAGCAGCGACGAAGCGATGATCGGCCCCAGATAGGGAATGAAGTTCAGCGCGCCCGACAAGGTGCCCCACAACACCGGGTTAGGCAGCCCGAGCCACCAGGTCACCGCGATCATCGCGATGCCGACGCCGGTGTTGACCACCGCCAGCGCGCCCAGGAAATGCGAGATGTCGCGCTGCACGCTGCGCAGGCCGGCCAGCACCAGGGCGCGGGCGCGGCGGCGTGGAATCGCCTCGACGCTGCGCGACAGCACCCAGTGCTCCGAGGCCAGCAGGAAGTACAGCAGGATCACCGTCGCCGCGGCCGAGACGCAGAACGCGACGATCCGGCCGATGAGGACGCGCGTCAACGCAACGCCCTCGGTGGCCAGCTGGTCCTTGATCGTCGCCGAGGGCAAGGCTTGCTCGGCGTCGGCCGCCGTGCGGCGCGCCTGGCGCGGTTGAACAGCCCCCGGCGGCGGCGTGGCGGCATTCGGTGGCATCGCCACGCGCAGCCTGTCGAAGCGCGCAGTCAGCTGGGCCAGGGTGGTGGGCGCGCGGTCCCACCATTCGGCCGCCGGGCCGACCAGCGTGCTGAACAGCAGCGCCGCGGTGCCGAGCACGGCCACCACGACCACGCCGGCGCCCACGGTCTCGGTGATGCCGTGGCGGCGCAGCTGGCGCACGACCGGCGCGAAGACGAAGGTCAGCACCACCGCCGCCACGATCGGCACGAGCAGCGCAGCCGCCCACTTCAGCAGCGCGATCGTCGCCACGCCGAGCAGCCCGAGCAGCGCCCGTTCACCCCATGCTCGCCGAGGCGCCCCGCTGCCTGGTGGTGGTCGTGGCGCCGGGGCAGGCTCGGGCGGCACGCTCGCCGCCGTCGCGTCAGGTTCTGACGGGTACATCGGCCCTCCTGTGGATACGCGGCCTCACGCCGCGTCGAGCCTTGCCCGTCTCGTCGGCCACCCGGGCCCACCGTTCGGTACTGCACGCAGGCGCTGGGTTCGCCGGCCGTTCATCCGGCCTTGCGAAGGCCCAAGCAAGCGGGGTGCCTGCGCCGCGCGTCAGCGCGCGTGGGCGATGGCTTCGCTCGGCGCTTCGTGCACCGCGCGGCCGACGCCGCGGTAGCTGAAGCCCAGCTCCGCCAGCTCGCCGGCCGGGCAGATGTTGCGGCCATCGAAGACGCGGTGACCTTCCATGCAACGGCGCACCTTGCGCCAGTCGATGCGGCTGAACTCGGGCCAGTCGGTGACGATGGCCAGCGCATCGGCCCCGACCACCGCGCCGAACGGGTCGGCAGCAAACCGCAGCCGCGGCAGGCCGGCATAGCGCTCACGCGCCGCCGGCATCGCCAGCGGGTCGTAGACCACCACCTCGGCACCTTCGGCCAGCAAGGCCTGGATCACCACCTCGCTCGGTGCCTCGCACAGGTTGTCGGTGCCGGGCTTGAAGGCCAGGCCCCACAACGCGATGCGCCGCCCGGCCATGTGGCCGTCGAAGGCCTGGATGATGTGCCACGGCAGCAATGTCTTCTGGCGTTCGTTGGCCTGCTCGATCGCGTCCAGCATCGGCAGGCTCAGGCCCACATCGGTGGCGCTGCGGCGCATCGCGCGCACATCCGCCGGCAGATTGGGGCCGCCAAAACCGCAGCCGGCCGACAGGCCCTGCGCACCCATGTGCGCATCGCTCGCCATGCCACGCGCGACCTCGCCGATGTCGACATGCAACTGCTCGGCCAGCAGCGCGAGATCGTTCATCAGGCTGATGCGCGCCGCGACCATGGTGTTGTGGGCATGCTTGGTGAACTCGGCGTCGCGCACGCCCATTGCCAACCACGGTGTCGACAGTTGCAGCAGCGGCGCGTAAAGACGCCTGAGCAGTTGCAAGGCGCCCGGTGCATCGGCCCCGACCACGATGCGCTCGGGCTGCAGGAAGTCGTCGAGCGCCCGGCCCTGGCGCAAGAACGTCGGGCTGCTGGCCACAGAGAACGGCAAGTTCGCGCCGCGCCGCGCATGCGCAGCGGTGATCACTTCGCGCACCCGGTCTGCGGTGCCGACCGGCACCGTGCTGGCGCTGACGACCAGCAGCTCGCGGGTCATGCGCTCGCCGATGCCGCGGGCCGCCGCCAGCACCTGGTGCACGCCGGTCCAGCCGCCTTCGAAACCGGTGGCGCCGACGGCGATGATCTGCACCCGGCCGTGCGCCACGGCCTCGTCGGCGTTGGCGGTGAAGCGCAGCCGCCCGGTCATGCCGTGCCGCACGATCAGCTCGGCCAGGCCCGGTTCGTGGAACGGCAGTTCGGCGCGCGCCAGCCTCGCCATGCGGGCCGCGCCCGCGTCCATGCACTGCACGCTGTGGCCCAGCTCGGCCAACCCGGCGGCGATGACGAGGCCGACATGCCCCGCACCGAAGACTGTCACCGTGAGCGGTTCGAAGGCCGGCGGCCTGGCGCCCGCGGAGGTGGCGTCGTCTGCCCTCATGGTTGCACCTTGCATGGTTTCGAATGGCCGTTGGCGAACGTTGTCATGCCGCGGACTTTGGCAAGAGGCGTTCCTGAAAGCGTCGCGCCGCCGCGTGGCACATGGCCATCACGTCAATGCCGGGGCGTGCCGGGTGCCGGCTCGGCCACGCCGAGCAAATGCAGCACGCTGTTGATGTCGACCGGCTTGACGAGATGGAAGTCGAAGCCCGCTTCATGCGCCCGTTCGCGGTCGGCCTCCTGGCCCCAACCGGTGCAGGCGATGAACAGCGGCGGCCGGCCCGGGCTCTGCTTGCGCAGGCGCCGGCACAGCTCGTAGCCGTTGAGCTCCGGCATGCCGATGTCCAGCAGTGCCACGTCGGGCTGCCAATGTGCGGCCAGCTGCAGCGCCTCGACGCCGCCATAGGCCGTGCGCACGTCCTGGCCATGCAGTGAGAGCATCGCCGCCAGGGTCTGCGCGGCATCGACGTTGTCGTCGACCACCAGCAGCCGATGGCGCGGCGGATCGGCCACCTCAGCCGGGTCCGGTGCGTCGGCCGTCCTGGGCGTCGCGTCGCTGACCGGCAGCCGCACGGTGAACTCGCTGCCCTTGCCCGGCCCTTCGCTGTGCGCCTCCAAGGTGCCGCCGTGCTGTTCGGCCAGCCCCCGCGCCAGCGCCAGGCCGATGCCAAGGCCACCGCCCGAGCGCTCCAGCGCAGGCGACAGCTGCGAGAACATGTCGAAGATCAGCGGCAGCTGTTCGGCCGTGATGCCGATGCCGTTGTCACGCACGCTGACGCAAGCCGTCTCGCCGTCGCGCCAGGCGCGCAACACGATGTCGCTGCCGGGGTCGGAGTATCTGGCCGCGTTGTTGAGCAGGTTGGCGAACACCTGCGTCAGCCGGGTCAGGTCGGCGCGCACGGTGATCGGCTGCGGCGGCAGGTCCAGGCGCAGCCGGTGGCGCTTCTGGTCGATCATCGGCTGGGTCGCCTCGACGGCTTGCGCGATCACCCGGCGCAGTTCAATGAGCTCGAGGCGCAGCTCGATCTTGCGGCGCGTGAGCCGGCTCGCATCGAGCAGGTCTTCGAGCAGGTGGCTCATCTGCGCCACCTGGCGCTCGATGATGTCGCGGCACCAGGCCACGCGGCGCGGGTCGGTCAGGTCATGGTGCAGGATGGCCACGGCATTGCGCAGCGGCGCGAGCGGGTTGCGCAGTTCGTGCGCGAGCGTCGCGATCATCTCGTCCTTGGCCTGGTCGGCCTTGCGCAGGGTCTGTTCGCGGCTGCTCAGCTCGGCCACCAGATGGCTGCGTTCCAGCATCGCCGAGACCTGGTCGCACAGGCTCTTGATGACCAGCAGGTCGCCGCCGCGGAAACGGTCCAGGCTGGTCGAGATGAAGGCCGCCACGCCGTAGACATGGCCGTGCGCCATCAGCGGGTAGCCGACATAACAGCGCGCACCGGCCTGCTTCAGGCGCCGCACCCTGTCGAACGGGCTTTGCTGCAGGTCGTCGACCACGATGCGGCTCTTGCGCTGCACCACCAGGCCGCACGGCGAATCAGCCACCGCCACACGGGCCATCTCTTCGCGCAGCGCGTCGCTCAGGCCCATCGACGACTGCAGCAACATCGTCTTGCCGTCTTCGCTGACACCGTAGTCCAGGCAGATCTCGCAGCCCGCGGCCGCCCTCACCCGCTCGAGCAGCTCGCGCCTCATCGTCGCCGGGTCCTGCTCGCCCAGGATCAGCGACTGGCTGGCTTGCGACAGCACGTCCAGCTGGCGCACCCGCTCGCGCAGCGCGCGGTCGGCACGGCGGCGCTCGCTGATGTCGCGCGCGATCAGCGCCGAGCCGGCCACTTCGCCCTGCTCGTCGCGGATCGGCGACAGGCTCATCGACACCGGCAGGCGCACACCGCCGGCCCCGAGCCGCTCGGACTCGATGTGGGCCACCTTCTGCCCACGGCGCAGGCGGTGCAGCAGGTCGGCCTCCTGGGCGCGCGACTCTTCGGGCACCAGCTCGTCCATCGGCCGGCCCAGCATCTCGTCGGCGGTGCGGCCGAACAGGCGGCAAGCGGCATCGTTCCACGATGTGATGCGGCCATCGAGGTCACGGCTGATGATGGCGTCGTCGGACGACGAAACGATCGCCGCCAGCCGGGCCATGCCCTTTTGCATGCGCACGCGTTCGCTGATGTCCAGCATCGCCACGCGACATTGCTGCCCTTGGTACGGCTTGGCGGCGGCGACAGTCATCTCCAGCGCGACCCAGCGACCCTCGCCGCCGTTGGCCGACGCCAGCCTGAGCTCCAGTGCGCTGGCGGTGTCACCGCTGGCCACCGCTTCGAGATGGAGGCGGAAGTTCAGCTGGTCTTCACTGCGGATGAACTGCGGCAGCGGCAGCCCTAGCAGGTTTGCGTGGGGCACTCCCACCAGCGCCGCGGCCACGTGGTTGGCTTCGACGATGCGGCCGCGCAGGTCCAGCGTGACATAGCCGAGCGGCGCGCGGTCGTACAGATCGACATAGCGGTCGCGCGACTGCGCCAGCTCGGCGTGGGCCTGGCGCAGTTGCGCGTTCTGCCGTTCGAGCGAGACCTGGTGTTCGCCCAGCTCGTGGATCAGCCGCGCCACCTCGCCGGGATCGATCGGCTCCTCGGCGCGCTGAAGCGTCTGTGCGACCCGCGCTTCGGTGCGGCGATGGATCTCGGACAGCGCTGCACCCAAGCCGGATTCCGGAGGGGCGGGGTCAGCAGAAGGGGCAAAGGGGCGATTCACGGAGTCCTGACGGTCGCAAGGCTTGTCGATCCACGATCGGGTGTGATCGACCACTCTCGCTTGACGCCGTTTCAGGCAATCCCTGTTCCCGAGCGAATTTCTCGTGGCGGCAATGACTTGGCGCCGACAGTTGCGTCGAGTCCAGGTCGGGCGACAGGCAACTTCTCGCCGCTGGGCTCGGCACGCGAAATGCCGAGCCAGACCGCGTACGCCTGGTACGCCCAGGCAAAGCTTGCCGAAAGGAGTTCCGATGAAAGCCCGGCCTCAGGTGGTGGCTGCACCGTCGAAGCAGTCACGCCCAGCCAATCCGCCGCCCAGCACCCCCGGCTCTTCCGTCGAGGGTAATCGCAACGAACTGCCACTGCCCCACGAACGCGACCAGAAAGCCGGCGATACCGCATCAACGCCGGCACCCGAAGTGAAGCAGGCCTCCGAGGACATCAAGGCCGGCCAAGTCGACACCGATTTGCGCGCGACGCCTGGGCTGGACGCGCCACGGCGACGCGAGCTGCTGCGCCGCGGCTGAAAACGCGCTTGGCCGGTTGGGCCGGAACGGCTGGGCGCGCCGCGCAGGCACGCGGATTGCCATTCTTCCGCGATCGTTGGGCAATCAAACTGAGCGGGAGCGCTGCGAATGGACCATGACTTGTACGGAAGGCCAGGCCGGCCCCAGGTGCTGTATGTCGAGGATGAGCCGACCAATGTCTTCCTGATGCAGGCCTTGTTCCGCTTGCGCCCGCACCTGGACCTGGTGGCCGCTGCCGATGGCGCCGAGGCGATCGCGATGGCCCCGTCGATCCGCCCGGCCTTGCTGCTGCTGGACCTGCGCCTGCCCGACTGCTGGGGCAGCGAGTTGCTGCCGATCTTGCGCCAGCGCTTCCACTGGCGCCACGTGCCGGCCGTGGCGGTGACCGCAGAAGACGGTTTCGACGGCGCGAGCAGCGGCTTCATCGAGACCTGGCACAAGCCGCTGGACCTTCAGTTCGTGATGCGGCGGCTGGACCGCTGGCTACCGGCCAGCACCCCCTGGGTGCCACCGCAGGCGGTGGCGTCCACGACGCTCGAAGCCCGCGCTCACTGAAAAGACGCCCGCTCCACGCTCACGCCGGTGCCCCGATCACCCGGTGCACGAGGTAAAGCTTGCGCAGCGCCGGGATCGACAGCACGAAGGGGTAGAAGTCCGGCACGCCCATGCTGCGCGACAGCTCGTTGAGCACGCCGGTCAGCTCCATCCAGCCGTTCACCAGGCCTAGGAAGGCCAGCGCGCCGGCGTCGGCCAAGTCGCCCAGCACCTCGGGCTTGAAACGCTCGTAGTTCAGTTCGACGTTTTCGCCGTCGACGCCGAAGCTGCGGGCCGTATCCAGCGTGTCGCGCAGATGCAGGTAGTGGGCCCAGGTCTCAGCCCAGTCCTCCCACGGGTGGCTGCTGGCATAGGCGCTGACATGGCGCTCGCGCCAGTCGGGCGGTGCGCCGTCCTGGTAGTAGGTGCGCAGCGCGGCGGCGTAGTCCGCGCGTTCGTCACCGAAGAGTTCGCGAAAGGCGTCGAGCCAGGGGCTGGCCTCGATGTCGACCAGGCGTTGCCAGTAATAGTGGCCGCTTTCATGCCGCAGGTGGCCCAGCAGCGTCCGGTACGGCTCGCCCAGATCGGTGCGGCGCTTTTCACGCTGGGCATCGTCGGCCTCCTCGGCGTCGAGCGTGATCACGCCGTCGGCATGACCGGTGATGACCGGTTGTCCGGGCAGGCTGCGCAGCACGTCGAAAGCCAACCCGCCTTGCGGGTCTTCGCTGGTCTTGGCCTTGACCGGCAGGTCCAGCCCGATCAGCGTCGACACGAGCCGGCGCTGCGCCTGGGCAATCAGGCACCAGTAGCGCTGGTTTTCGGGCACGGACTGGTCGGGCAGCGTGCGGGTCAGCCGGCAGCAGCGGCACAGCGGCGCCTGGCCGGGTTGCAGCACCGCATGCTTGTCGGCCGGATCGACCAGCCAGTTGCAGGCCGCCGCGCTGTCGAGTTGGGCGCAGCGCTGGTAGGGCCGGCCGCGGCGGGCGCCGACGGCGCGCCACAACGCTGGGCCGGCCTTGGTCGGCTTCACCTGCTCCAGGGGGAGCAGCTGTCGGCGGACGGGGTCGTAGCCGAGCGGCGTATGGCAGGCCAGGCATTCGCTGTTGCGAAAGAAGACCGGGCGGCCACAACGGCAACGAAAGGCCCGGGGCACCAGGGGCCGTGGGATGGGGGCCATGGCTCAGCCCAGCTGCAGGGCCACGCTGGCAGTGCCTGCGCCCAGCGCGCCGCCGATCAGCACGTCGCTCGGGTAGTGCAGGCCAAGCACGACCCGCGCGACCGCGACCAGCACCGCATAGAACCACAGCAAGGGCGCCAGCAGCGGGTAATGCGCCGACAGCAGCACCGCAAAGGCCGCCGCATGCATCGAGTGGCCGCTCGGGAAGCTGAACACATCGGGGATCGGCGCGCAGGCGCGGATGCCGAGGCAGCGCGCGCAAGGTCGCGAGCGCCGCGTCCAGCTCTTGATGGCCCAGTACAGCGCCAGGTTGGCCGTGCCGACCATGGCGATCAGCTTCGCGCAATGCAGGCCGAGCGGTCCGCCGGCCAGCGGCAGCACGATCAGCAGCGCCACCCACATCGGCCCATCACCCAGGCGGCTGCACCAGGTCATCAGGCGCAGCAACGCCGGTTGCTCGGCGTGCTGGTGCAGCGCCAAGGCCCAGCGGGTGTCGAGCTCGGCGCTGTAGCTGCGGCCTGAGTCAAGCCAGCGCGGCATCGCGCACCTGCGAGCCGGCAAGCGCCTCGGCAAGCACCGCGCTGAGCTGCTGCTCGAAGCCGTGCAAGGCGCTTTCCCAGTCGCTGCGCAAGGCCAGGGTGCGGGCCCGCTGGCGCAGCGCGCAGCCCGGCGCCGAATCCTCCAGCGCCTGCTCGGCGGTGTGGAAGAAGCTGCCGCGGTCGCCAGGCTGGGCCAGCCACCCGTCGTGGCCGTTCTGGATCAAGGCACCGGCAGCAGCGCTGTTGAAGGCCACCACCGCCAGGCCGCTGGCGAGCGCCTCGAGCACCACGTTGCCGAAGGTGTCGGTGTCGCTGGGAAACAGGAACACGTCGGCGCTGGCATAGCAGCGTGCCAGGGCACTGGCCCGCTGCACGCCGACGAAACGCACGTCCGGGTGGGCGGCAGCAAGCTTCGCCCGCAGCGGCCCTTCCCCGGCCACCACCATGCGCAGGCCCGGACGGCGTCGACGCAAGTACTCGAAGGTCTCGAGCGCCAGGCCGACGTTCTTTTCGGCCGCCAGCCGGCCCACGTACAGCAGCACCCGGTCGTCGGGGCCGACACCCCAGGCATCGCGCAGGTTGTCGTCCCGCTCGGCGGGCGAGAACACGCTGGCGTCGACGCCGCGGCTGACGACCGACGGGCGTTGGAAACCGCACGCAGACAGCTCGTCAGCCAACGAGCGCGTGGGCACGAAGGTGCGGTGCGCCATGTTGTGCAACTGCCTCAGGTAGGCGAGCACGGCAGGCTGCAACCAACCCAGGCCATAGTGCTTGCTGTAGGCGTGGAAGTTGGTACGGAAGTCGGCGGTTGACGGCAGGCCCTCGGCCTTGGCCGCGCGCAGCGCCGACCACGCCAACGGCCCCGGCGTGGCCACATGCACCAGTTGCGGCGCGCTCTGCTGCCAGCGATCGCGCAGGGCGCCCACGGTGGCCCAGCCGAAGCGCAGGCCGGGGTACATCGGGACCGGCGCGCCGGCAGTGCGCCATTCGCCGTTGTCGAAGGTGTGGTCGCCGGGGTGCTCGGTGTCCTCGAACGAACGCGTGGCTTCGTGGGGCTGGCGGGGCCGGATCAACTGCACCGTGTGGCCGGCACGTCGCAGGTGGTGCACGGCGCGGGCGGTCGTCAGCGAGACCCCGTTGATTTCGGGCGGAAAGGTTTCGGTGATGTAGGCGATGCGCACGGCGGACTTTCACTTTGGGGTTGTGGGCGCCAGGGCGATGAGCAGCCAGCGGCTGTCGCTGCTCGGCAAGACCTGTTCCCGCTGCCGCGATGGCCCGTCGTCAGGCTTTGGCCCGCTGTTGCAACAGGCCGATCAGCTGCCGTTCGGCGAGCGCAAGCCCACGCTTGGCCGGGGGTGATCCGACCCACGGCTGCGCCAGCAGCTCGGCCCGGCCTTCGGCGGTGGTCAGTCGATCGCCCAGTGCCAGCACCGCCGGGTGGATGTAAGCCTTGCGGCAAACCGCAGGGGTGTTGCCCAGCCGACGGGCCACTTCGGCGACCACCATCGCCGGGGTCGGCACCGGCTCGGCGTTGCAGGCGGCCAAGGTCAGGGCCAGCGCCTGCACGCTGGCGTGCCAGGTGCGAAAGTCTTTCGCGGTCGCGTGCAGCTCACCGCTGGCCTCGGCCAGCCAGGCGTTGACATCCGCCGAACCGAGGCGGCAGACGACGCCTTCGTCGTCGATGTACTGGAACAGCTCCTGGCCGGGCAGGTCCTGGCAGCGGCGCACGACGCGGGCCACGCGTCTGTCGGTCAGACGCACTTCGTGGCGCACGCCGCTCTTGCCGACGAACGACAGGCGCAGTTCGGCCCCACGCACGCCGACGTGCTTATTGCGCAAGGTGCTCAGGCCGTAGGAGCCGTTGCTGCGCGCGTATTCATCGTTGCCGATGCGCAGAAAGGTCGTGTCCAGCAGACGCACCAGCGTCGCAAGCACACGCTCGCGCGTCGGCTCGGCCGCATTGCCCAGGCGGCGCATCACCCGCCGGCGCAGCCGCGGCAGCAGTTGGCCAAAAGCCAGCAGACGGTCGAACTTCGTCTGCCCCCGGTGCGCGTGCCAGTCGGCGTGGTAGCGGTATTGCTTGCGGCCACGGGCATCGCGGCCGGTGGCCTGGATGTGGCCGTCGGCGCGGGTGCAGATCCAGACGTCCTGGTAGGCCGGCGGCACGGCGAGGCGGCGGATGCGCTGCAGCACCGCCTCGTCACGCAGCGGACGGCCGTCGGGCAGCAGGTAGACGAAGTGTTCGCCGCGGCGCTGGCGGCGTATGCCCGGTTCGCTGTCGCTGACCCAGGCCAGGCCGTTGCACGCCGCCGGCAGGTTGCGTTTTGGCATGGCCGCTGCTTCTGCAAACGCCATGCCGGCCGCGCCGGGGGCGTCTGGGTCAGCTCGGCGTGGACGTGTCTTCGCCGTCGGCCGCGTATTCCTTCAGGCGGTTGTAAAGCGTCTTCAAGCTGATGCCCAGGACCGCCGCGGTGCGCTCTTTCTGGTACTTGTGGTGACGCAGCGTGGCCTCGATCAAGGCCCGCTCGGCCTGCGCCATCGAGGTACCGACAGGCAATGTCACGACGTTGGCCGAGTCGGCGGTGTGCGTGGCAGCTGGGGTCGTCACGCCCGCCGGTTCGGCCTCTGCGCCGGTGGCCAGCTCGACCTCGGGCGAGGCCGCCGCGGGCACCGCCATGCCCGGCTGGGGGCGCGGTAGCCAGTCGTCGCTGATCTCGTCACCCGACGCCATCACATAGGCCCGCTGCACCGCGTTGCGCAGCTCACGCACATTGCCCGGCCAGTGGTAGCAACCCAGACGATCGAGCGCGGCCTGCGTGAAGCGCTTGGCCTGCCCCTCTTGCTTGGCGATGCCTTCGAGGAAATGCTGCGCCAGCAGCGGGACATCGGACAGGCGGTCGCGCAGGGGCGGCAACTCGATCGGGAAGACGTTCAGCCGGTACAGCAGGTCTTCGCGCAGCTTGCCCGAGGCCACGGCCTGCTCGGGCTGCCGGTTGGTGGCCGCGATCACCCGCACGTCGGCTTCCTGGCTCTGCGTCGAGCCGACCCGCATGAAGCGGCCGGTTTCGAGCACGCGCAGCAGCTTGACCTGCAGCTCCTGCGGCATCTCGGTGATCTCGTCGAGGAACAGCGTGCCGCCGTTCGCGCGTTCGAAGAAGCCCAGGTGCTGTCGGTCGGCACCGGTGAAGCTGCCCTTCTCGTGGCCGAAGATTTCGCTCTCGATCAGGTTGGGCGAGATCGCGCCGCAGTTCACCGCGAGGAAGGGCTGCTTGCGCCGCCGGCTCAGATCGTGAACGGTCTGTGCGACGACCTCCTTGCCGCTGCCGCTTTCGCCGGTGATGAACACCGTCACCGCAGTGCCGGCCACGCGCGAGATCTGCTCGTACACCCGCAGCATCGGCGCCGCCTGGCCCCACAGGTGGCCGAAGTGGCCCTTGCTGGCCAGGCCGGCGTTCATGCGCGCGACATCGGCCTTCAAGGCGGCCGGCTTCATGAAGCGCGACAGCACGCCTTGCAGCTGCCGCATCACGATCGGCTTGACGATGTAATCGGCCGCGCCGAGGCGCAGCGCCTCGATCGAGGTTTCCAGGCTCGCGTGGCCGGTGATCAGCACCAGTTCGGAGCTGGCGACCAGGTCGGGATCGGAAAACAGGTCCAGGCCGCTGCCGTCGGGCAACTGCAGGTCCAGCAGCACCAGGTCAGGCGGCTGCAAGGCGATCTGCCGTCTTGCATCGCGCAGCGTGTGGGCCAGCGCGACGCTGAAGTTTTCGGTCGCGACGAGATCCCGCAGCGAAGTGGCGGAGTCGACGTCGTCATCAACTATGAGCACGTGGTTCAGAGCGGTCCCTCTTGCAGGCTGAAGTTCCGGGCGATTATGAAACCGGCGCGCAGCAACGCCCGGCATCGGGTTGTTTTTATCGTCCTGCATCCCAACGCAGGGAACGAACTATCCCTGATGGAGCGGCCTGCAAAAACAAGCCGCGTCCGGCGTTCAGGGCTGCGGCGCAGAGGCGGGCAACCCGTCAGGGGTTTTGGTGTCGGGCATCGCCTTGGGTTTGGGCGTGCTGCGATCGGGGTCGGACGGCCGCGGTACGTCACTGGGCCGGCGGTCACAGCCGGTCAAAGGGGCGACGGCCAGCACACAGGCCAACAACGTCGCGCCGACGTGTCGCCAGTGGGAATGCTTGTTCATCACCATGCTCCGAAAAGTGCCACAGCGGCACAGGATCGGCGTGTGGCAAATGCCGTGCCCGCAACGCTGAGGGGTCAACCAAACAGCGTCGTCAGGCGCATCAACCAAACAGCGCCGCGAGCCGCTGGGGATCCACCGGCTTGGTCAGGTGGTGGTTGAAGCCGGCTTCGAGCGCCAGGTTCCGGTCGCTCTCCTGGCCCCAGCCGGTGATCGCGATCAGCAGCGGGCGCTGGCCACCGGGCAGGCCGCGGATGGCCCGCGCCAGTTCGTAGCCGTTGCGACCCGGCATGCCGATGTCGAACAGGCACACATCGGGGTCGAAGTGCTGCCAGGTCGACAAAGCCTCGTTGCCATCGAAGGACAGGCGGGTTTCGTGGCCCTCCAGCTGCAGCAACGCGGCCAGGCTGTCGGCGGCGTCGCGGTTGTCGTCGGCGATCAGCACCTTGCGGGGTGACGGCGCGGCCGCTGTCGGCAAGCCGGCCGCCACCTGCGCACCCACCGCCGCTTCGCCCACCGGCAGCCTGACGGTGAAGGTGCTGCCGGCCCCCGGCCCGGCGCTGCGCACCGCGATGCTGCCACCATGCAGTTCGACCAGGCCCTTCGACAAGGCCAGGCCGATGCCCAGGCCGGCGCTCGATCGCTCGCCGGTCACATGCAGCTGCGAGAACATGCGGAACACCTCGGGCATCGATGCGGGCGCGATGCCGATGCCATCGTCGCTGACCTCGATCACGATGTCGCCGCCTTGCCGCTGCGCGGCCAGGCGGATGTGACCGCCGCGGTCGGTGTACTTGGCGGCATTGGTCAGCAGGTTGGCCACCACCTGCGCCAGGCGCAGCGGGTCGGCCTCGAAGTGCACCGGCTCCGGCGGCAGCTCGATCACCAGCTGGTGGGCCATGCCGTCGATGGCCGGGCGCGCCGTCTCGACGGCGCTTGCCACCACCGCCGCCAGCTCGGTGCCGGCCTTGCGCAGAGGCAGCACGCCGCGGGTGATGCGCGAGACGTCGAGCAGGTCGTCCAGCAGCAGTGCCATGTGCTGCACCTGGCGTTCGATGACCTCCTGGCTCCAGCGCTTCTGTGCTTCGGTTGCGTTCGGTGCGGTGGACAGCTGCGCCGCCTGGCGGATCGGCGCCAGCGGGTTGCGCAGCTCGTGGGCGAGCGTGGCGAGGAACTCGTCCTTGCGCCGGTCGGCCTCGCGCAGCAGTTGCTCGTTCTTCTTGCGGTCGGTGATGTCGTTGAACCAGACGGCCACAGCCCCACGCATTGGCGAAGCGATGCAATGGACCCAGCCCTCGCCGCCGCGCAGCTGGGTGCGGGCTTCGAATTCGCGCGTCTGCAGGCCGCTCGCAACCGCCGCGTACTGCTTGAACGCATCGCTGTCGAACCAGCTCTTGGGCAGCGCCTCGGCCAGCGGGTGGCCCAACAGTTCGGAGGGCGAGCGCTGCAGCGACAGCGCGGCCGCGCCGTTCATGTAGTCCCAGCTGAAGTCGACGATCTCGCCGGCGTCGTTGCGCAGCGGCGTCAGCACGACGAAGGGCACGGCCGATGTCTCCAGCACCGCGCGAAAGCGGCCTTGAGATTCCTCCAGCGCGGCCTGGGCGCGGGAACGTTCGCTGAACACCGCCGCCTTGCGGGCACAGATGTCGGCCAGCGCGCACTCGCGCTCCGTCGGCTCGTGCGGTCGCTCCAGGTAGACCGAGATCACGCCCAGCACGTCGCCCTGCGAGCTGAGCAAGGGCGTGCTGTGCACCGCGCGAAAGCCCTCGCGCCGGGCCATCTCGCCCAGGCCGGCAAAACGCTGTTCGGTCTCGGTGTCGGCCACCACCACCCGCTCACGCTGCGCGCCGACCACGCCGCTCACCCCCTCGCCCAGCGCCACGCTGGCCAGGCGGGTGGTGGTCTCGGTGCTGAAGCCGAGGCTGGCCTCGAGGTTCAGGCGCCGGCTCGCCGGATCGAGCAGGAACAGCAGGCCGCGAGTGCTGCCGTGGAAGTGCGCCAGCGTCGTCAGGATCATCTGCAGTTGCTCGCCCAACGTGCCGGCGTCCGGCAGGTTGCTGCTCAACTCGTGCAGCTGGTCGAGGTCGTCGACCTGCTGGCTCAGCTCGGCCTTGGCGCGGCTCAGTTGCGAATCGATGGTCTTGCGCTCGGTAATGTCGACGCAGGCCCCGCGCAGCCGCACGGCGCGGTCTTCCATCCACGTCAGGTGGACACGCAGCAGCAGCCACAGCGGTGAACCGTCGGCCTGCAGCACGCGGATCTCACGCTCGTAACCCCGCGAGCGGGCGCGGAACTTGTCGATCAGCTGGCGCCGGCTTTCAGCCAGCAGGTCGGGCGGCGTGCGGGCCAGCCAGTCCGCCAGCGGCACCGCGCTGGACGACACCGGCAGGTTGACCAGCCGCGCCAGTGCGGGCGAGACATAGGCCGTCTCGGCGACGAGGTCGATGTCGAACACGCCGATGCCGGTGCCCTGGATCGCCATCACCAGGCGCTCTTCGGCGGCCGAGGCCCGCTCGCCGGTGCGCCGCATCAGTGCACCGAGCTCGGCCAGCATCGCCCCGAAGGCGCAGAACAACAGCAGCGAGAGCCAATCCGCCGGGTCGGTGCTGGCGCCGTTTTGGCCCACCAGCGGCAGCCACAGCGAACCGCTGACGATGCCGCCGGCCAGCGGCAGCAAGCCGGGGCCGCGTCCACCCATGACCGCGGCCAGCGCCACCGCGGGCAGGAACGCGATGAACGGCACCTTGTTTCCCAGCCATGGCCGTGCCGCCCACTGCACCCCGAAGGCGAGCAGCGTCACCACCACGGCCACCAGGTAGCCGCGCAGCGAGATCAGCGAGATCAGCGAGAAACGGCGAGCAGGCATGAAGGGGAGCACACGGTAGCGTTGAACTTGGCAAGCGTATCGCAGCGGACGACGGCGCTGTATGCGTCAGTGACCGTCGTTCAGGATCTGCGAGAAGCGCCGGGCCAGCGTGTGCGCATCGCCCGGCCAGCGGCCCGAGACATAACGACCATCCGCCACCACCCAGGCCGGCGTCTCGTCGTCCCCCGTGTCGCGTGCCAGGCCGGATGTCTTGCGGCGGTGATGGGGATCGTCAGGCGGCACGTCGAGAAAGTCCTCGGGGCGCTGCAAGGCCCGCGTGACCTCTTGCTGGACCGACATGTAGCCCGCCGGCTGGCCCGGCGCTTCGAGGTAGGTGCGGTAGTAGTCCGGGTCCCAGAATCGGCCGACGTGGGCCAGCAGGCTGGCGGTGCGCTCCTGCTGCCAGGTGAGTGCAGTGGTCTTGCGGCCATACAGCACCGAACGACCGGAGGCATCCTGGCTGCGTGCCGCCAGCAGCACGCCATGGCAGATGGCCGCCACCGGTTGCCCCGCCTGGAAGAACGTGGCCACCAGCGTTTGCAGCAGCGGGCTTTCCAGGTACTGGCGCATGCCACGCGCACGGTGGCCGCCCGGCAGCCACAGGCCATCGAAGTCCTCGGCATTCAACTCGGCCCAGGCCAGCGGGCTCTGAAAGGCCGAGCTTTGCTGCATCGCGCGATAGGCCCGGCGCGCGTCGGCATTGGCGCGCAGCACCAGGCCCAGCAGCGGCAAGCGGCCGACCAGCGGCAGCGGGCTCCAAGGGTCGAGCCCCTGGCCACTGAGCATGATCGGGTCGGCTTCGGCGGGGCGCCCGTCCGGCGTGGCGAAGCTCACCTGGTGCCCAAGCTCACTCAAGACTTGCCAGCCGATCGCGACCTCGGATGGATCGAAATCCAGGCTGGGCACCGGAATCAGCACCTGGGACATGCACCTCCCCTCGCGCCAACATGGCGGTGGGGGCCAGTGTGCCCGGTTCCGGGCCCGGCTTCAGGCGGTGGTCAGCTCTGGCGCTGGGTGGTCAGCCGGCTCGCTGTGTCGCGCCACGGCCCACGTCCAGGCAGGGCCGGGCGACGAGTGCGTTTCTTGCTCGTCATCGCCGGGCTCGTCCACCGGCGGCGTGCCACCGTAGAACCACAGCCGTACGCCTTCCAGATCGTCGTCGTCACACATGCGGGTTCCCTCTCGTTGGTGGTGATGGGACGGTCGTGAGGCAACCCCGCGGTCACGTCCGACTCGGCAACCTTGGGGCAAATTTCAGGCCCAGGGCCTTGGCGGCAGTGCTCAACGATTGACGGCATCCGGCGTAGTCGGCCCAAGGGTCGGTCTTCTGCGCCAACAAGTGATCTCCCGCCGTCTGTATCGTCCAGTGGGCGCCGCTGGTCAGCTCGGGCAACGACTCCCAGGCGACCGGCATCGAGACGCCCAGGCCGGGCCGCGCGCGAGCCGAGAAAGCCGCAACCGTCGTTGCGGCGCTGCCGTTGCGCAGATAGTCGATGAAGATCTTGCCGACACGGTTGCGCGGGCCGCTCTTGGCAACAAAGCGCTGCGGCACGGTCTTCGCGAGGTGCTCGACCACGGCTTTCGAAAACGCTCGCACGGCATCGTTCGACCAGCGGCTCGCGATCGGCACCACCACATGCAGGCCCTTGCCGCCGCTGGTCTTGAGCCAGGTTTGCAAACCAAGCTCCTGCAGCATCGACCGCAACAGCTGCGCCCCTTCTTGCATGTGCGGCCACGGCGCGCCTTCGCCGGGGTCCAGGTCGAACACGATGCGGTCAGGCTTGTCGGGGTTGCGCAGGCGCGCGCCGCCGGTGTGGAACTCGATCACGTTCAGTTGGGCAGCGCCCAGCAGCGCGCGGGTGGTGCTGATCTTCAGCGGCGCCTCGTCATCGTCTGCGCTGCTGTCGTGGCGCTGGAAGAACAGCTGGCCGCGGATGCCCTGTGGCCCGCGCACCTGGGCCACCGGCCTGTTCTGCAGGTGCGGCAGCATGCGTTCGGCGACGCTTTCGTAGTAGCGCACGAGGTCGAGCTTGGTCAGGCCGGTGCTGGGGTCGATCACCCGGTCCGGGTGGGACACGCGCAGGTTGCCGACACTGACGCTGGCGTGGCGTGCGCTGGCCGGCGTGGCCGCTGGATGGCGGTGGATCATTCAGGCCTCCCTGGGAAAGGCACCTTCCGGTGGCGGTCGATGACGAAGAACAGCAGCGTGGCGAGCGCCAGCGGCAGCAGGTAGTAGATGACCCGGTAGCCCAGCATCGCCGCGAGCAGGTCGGCCTGCCCGGCACGCTCTTGCAGCAGCGCGAGGAAGATCGCCTCGAGCACGCCCAGTCCGCCGGGCACGTGGGTGATGAGGCCGGCCACCGCCGACACCAGCAGCGCATTCAGCACACTGGCGTAGTCCACGCGCTGCTCGAGGAGCGCCCAGCAGACGGCGGCCGTCAGCAACCAGTGCAGCGCCGACAAGCCCAGCTGCGCCAGCGCCATGCGCGACGACGGCAAGGTCACCACATGGCTGCGCCAGCGCCATTGGTGCCCTTCGGCCCAGTGGCAGGCCGCGGCGTAGGCCACTGCCATCAGCAACAGCGCAGCGCCGAGCACCTGCAGCGCGGCGTCGCCCATCGCCCAGCCGGGCGGCAATTCCGGTGGCCGCCACAGCAGCAGCAGGCCCGCCAGCCCCGCGTAGCCCAGCCAGTTGGTCAGCACGCTGGCGGCCAGGATGCGGGTGACCTCGTCCACCGTCATCCCCAGACGCCTGTAGAGCCGATAGCGCAAGGCCACACCGCCAAGCAAGGTGCCAAGGTTGAGCTTGAAGGCGAACGAAACGAAGCCAACCGCCAGCACCCAGCGCGATGGCACAGCCGCACCGGGGCCAGCCACTTCGACATCCGGTTCACGCCCGAGCACGTCATAACTTGCATACAGCAGGTGACCGAACACCGCGAAGGCCAGGCCCGCCAGCAAGGTCGTCGGAGCCAGGCCACGCAGAGCCGCCATGGCGTTCGACCAGTCCCAATGCCGGCCGGTCTCGACCAGCAACACTGCCGTGATCAGCAGGCACAGCGTCCAGAAGGCGCGCTGAGCCGCTGGCCACCAGGGCTTGGCCGTCAGGCCGCCCGACGCAGGTGGCTCGGCCGGCCGCGATGCGACGGTGTCAGCGCGCACGCGCACCCCCGGCCGCCTGGGCGTGTGAGCGCGCCGGCGGATGCGCCAGCAACTCCAGCTTGGGTGTGTGCTTCGGCAGGCGCGAGGCCCAGACCGGGAAGCGCCGCAGGAAGTGGAAGACGACGAAACCGCGCAACTGCGCCCACCAGACCCAGCCCTTGCGGTCGGGGACGTCGATTTCCTTGCAGCTGTGCTCGATCAGGTGCTCGAGCCGCGCGCGAAGGTGCCGTGCGAAAGACCGGTCGCGCAACACCACGTTGGCCTCCAGGTTCAGCGACAGGCTCAGCGGGTCGAGGTTGCTCGATCCGACTGTCGACCATTCATCGTCGATGACGGCGACCTTGCCGTGCAGCGGCCGCTCGCAATACTCGTAGATCTTCACGCCGCCGCCATGCAGATAGTCGTACAGCGTCGAGGCCGCCGTGCGCGCGATCGGCACATCGGGTTCGCCTTGCAGGATGAGCTTGACCTCGACCCCACGCTTGGCGGCGCGCCGCAATTCGTTCAGCAGGCGGTAGCCGGGGAAGAAATAGGCATTGGCGATCAGCACCTGCTTGCGCGCACGGCGGATCGCGATGCGGTAGTAGCGCTCGATGTCGTTGCGGTGATGCAGGTTGTCGCGCCGCACGAACAGCGCGTCGGCGCTGCCACCGGCGAGGGATCGTGGCTGATCGCCCCCGGGTGCTGCACGCGCGTGCCAGCGTGCGGCCCAGCCGCCACGCGCGGCCTGCCCCGTGGCGCCGTCCGATGGATCCTGGATCGCCGAGCGGACGAAGCGGTGGATCTCGCCCACGATCGGGCCGACCAGCTCGACCGCGTAGTCCTGCTTGGCTTGCGGGCCGAAATCGGCGAGGTGGTCGGCCGAGTAGTTGATGCCACCGACGAAGGCCCGCTCGCCGTCGACCACCACGATTTTGCGGTGCATGCGACGCAGCACGTTGAAGCGCACTCCCAGCACCCGCACCGCGGGGTCGAAGGTCCGCACACGCACGCCCGCCGCGGTGAGGCTGTCGACATAGCGCGGCGTCAGGTCGGCCGAACCGAAACCGTCGACCAGCACATCGACCTGCACGCCGCGGCGTGCCGCGGCAAGCAGGACTTCATGCAGCTCGAGGCCGACCTTGTCTTCGAAGACGATGAAGGTCTCGAGGATGACCTCGCGCTGCGCGTGGCGGATGGCATCGAACACCGCCGGGAAGAAGGCTTCGCCGTTCTCCAGCAGATCGACCCGGTTACCGCTGTACCAGTGGGCTTTCACAGCATGATCTCCGCGGCCAAGGGGGCGTGGTCCGACAGGTGCGACCACGGAAAACGCGGCAACGCGATCGGCCGGTGGGCCCGGGCGTTGCGCACATAGATGCGGTCCAGCGGCAGCAAGGGGAACCGCGCCGGAAAGGTCTTCGCCGCGCGACCGTGGGCCTGGACGAACACTTCCTGCAGGCCGGCGCATCGCTCCAGCATCTGGTGGGCCTTGTTGCGCCAGTCGTTGAAGTCGCCCGCGACCAGCAACGGCACCGGCTTGGGAATCTCTTCGCTGACGATGCCGCACAGCAGTTCGATCTGGTGGCGCCGGTGCGATTCGGCCAGGCCCAGGTGCACGCTGATGGCATGCACCTCGCCGCGGTCCGGCAGGTCCAGCACGCAGTGCAGGAGGCCCCGCGCTTCGTGCTTGGGCAGCGACACGTCGTGGTTGATCTGCCTCAGGATGGGGTACTTGGACAGCACCGCGTTGCCATGGTCGCCGCCTTGGTACACGGCATTGCGGCCATAGGCGAACTGAGGCCAGATCTCGTCTGCCAAGAATTCATAGTGCGGCGCCTGCGGCCAGCTCGCACCCACGGCGCCGTTGTATTCGCCCTGCACTTCCTGCAGGAACACCACGTCGGCGTTGACGGCGCGCACCGCGTCGCGCAGCTCGGGCAGCACGAAACGGCGGTTGAGCAGGGTGAAGCCCTTGTGCGTGTTGACCGTCAACGCACGGAGCAAAAAAGGATGGGGAGGCGTCGCCGAGGACATGCGACTTTTTTATCCGCAGACCCTCGCCACGCTTGTAGGAAAGCGCCCTCAAGCCATGCAGGCGCCAGCCGCGATGGCCGGCGCCTGGGAGGAACAACGGGCCGGGCACTGCCCGGCCCGAGGCCACCACGTTCAGTGTGAACGTGGTGGTGTTTCCGGATGCACCACCCGGTCGGCCGCTGGCGGCACGACCGCGCCGCGCCGCGCGCCGTGGATCATTTCCTTCAGCCACGCGACCAGCACCTTGGTGTAGGCGCGCTGGTCGCTCTCGGTCGTCAGGCCGTGGTCGGCACCATCGAGACAACGGTAGGTCAGCGAGCGGGTGTGGGTGGCGGCCTCGCGGTAGCTGGTCAGCACGGTCTTGGGAATGATGTTGTCCTTCTCCGACTCGATCAGCATCACGTCGCCTTCGAAGGCCTGCACGGCCTGCAGCGCACGGTTCTCGTTCGCCAGCACCAGCCGCTGGCGGTAGGTGCGCAGGTCCTGGTCCTTGTGCAGTTGCAGCTTGGGGCTTTCCCAACCCGAATCGATGTAGAGCGCCGGTGCGCGCAAGGCCAGCCACTTGACCGGCCGCATCGAACTGAGGATGGTGGCCAGGTAGCCGCCGTAGCTGCTGCCCACGACCGCGATCGCCGCCGGATCGACGTGCCGCCGCTTGACCAGCGTGTCATACGCGGTCAACACATCTTGCAGATTATTGGCCCGCGAAACAGTTTCGAAGTGGCGTTTGGTTTGCGCGTGGCCGCGAAGGTCGAAGGTAAGGCAGACGCAGCCGAGCGCCGCCACATCACGCGCACGCGACAGGTACTGCGACTGGCTGCCGCCCCAGCCGTGCACGAACAGCACGCCGGGGATCAGCGTGCCCGGCGTGACGAAGGTGCCGGCGATGTCGACACCGTCGACCGAGATCTGGGTGATTTCCTCAAGCGTCGACATCGGGCCTCACTTGTGCGTACTTGACCAGCCGGCCTCCCTGGTTGTCCGGGCCATCGTAAAGCAGCCAGGCGCCGGCGGGCGGCTTGAAGTCCTCGGAGTAGACCTCGCAGGTCGATGCGCGGACACGGCGCAGCGAAGGGTTGGCGGCAAACGCGTGCAGCGCAGCCGCTTCGGCGCCACTCGCGCCGCCAATGCGCCACGATTGCTCGAGCACGCCAGAGACCGGGCGGCCCTCATCGTCCAGGCCTTGGGCCACGTCGTAGTTGCAGCGCGAAGCGAAGAAGCCCGGAAAGCAACTGGTCGCAGCGCGGTGGAAGACCAGCGCCTGCTCGACCGCCGTGCGCACTTCGGGTGCCAGCTTCTCCTTCAGCAAGTCTTCGAAGCCGCCCCTGCAAACGATCAGTTGCGAGCCGCCGTAGACCTCGTGCCCACGGTGGTTACGCGTCAGCCCCTGGGTGCCGAAGTAACTGGCCATGTGGCGGCCGACACAGACCTGGCCAACGCTGTGGGTGACCACCTGGTTCAGGTTGCGTTCGAGCACCAAGCCGTGGCGAGTGAGGTTGTCGGCGCCGAACTCGGCCAGCCGCGCATCGAGATCGTCCGGCCCTTCGATCACCCACTGCCCCACCCCACCGACGCCGGCGGGGTCCTTCAGCCGCACCCCGCCGCCCTTGAACAGCAGTTGGGCGGCCATGCGGGCATCTTCGGCACTGAAGACCGAATAGCCGGGCAGAACCGCATCGCGCACCTGTTCGCCGTATGCGGCCGACCAGCCAGGCAGCGAACATGCACCAGGCTGCACCAGCGGGTGCGAGATGACCTTGGTGGCGACGAAGGGCTGTGGCACCACGCCGCCGAAGAGATGGTCCGGCCGGCTGACACCCAGGCGCTGTGCTTCGGCCAGCGACGGCAGCGTGTCGGTGGGGACGAGGTAGAGGCTGCCGGTGGGTGGGCGAGACAGGTCGAGCTCACCCACGAATTCGTGGCCCAGCAGGCGGGCCAGGGATTCGGCGACCCGGCTCTTCGAGCTCGCATCGTGGTCCAGCGGCCCCGTCTGTCCATTGCTGCGAAAGAACACCACGGTGGGTGCCGCCGCCTTGGGCGACCGCGGCCGGGCGCGAGGCTGGCTGCGAGGGCTGGACTCGTGGCGCGGCGCAGCGAGGGCGGTGATCATGGCGTCTCCTTGGACGTGGCAGGGAATGGGGACTTCGGTACCGCGAGATCGAAGCGCGCGGCTTGCAGCGGCTCGGTCAGCGCCAGGCGGATCTTTCGCGGCAGATCCGTGTGGCACATGCAGTGTCGGGAACTGCGCATGGCATCGCTCCAGGCTGTTGGATGTCAGACGCAGCGTAGGAACTGGCCCTTGCCGTGGCTGTCGGTAGCCGGCGCGATGCCGTGTAGGAACTGTCCAGCAAACAACGTCCTCCGACAACCGCCGACCGCGCGCCATGCCAGGTAGCGGCCGGTTGCACAACCGTTTACGACGCTGCGATATAGTCCGGGCCACTGAAACGACGCGCGCAAATCGCGGCCCCAGGCCAGCCGACGCCACGTCAGTCTTCCAGAGGTCGAAACCGCGGTTTCGGCCTTTTTCGTTTCTGGCCCGCCGTAACCGCGTTGTACCTTTTCACCCCCCAGATTTGAAGCCGCCGAACGGTCTGCCAGCTTCTGGCGGCCAAAGCGTCGGCCTGGCTTGGCTATGGCCTTGCAACACTCGGTCACGGCCGCCAACCGGAACATTCCATGCGGCAAACATCCAGTTTCAGGCGTGAATCATTAGGGTGAAGCCTATATCGATCGAGATTAACTCCGCGATATAGTCTTCGATCCGGTGGCCCTTGAGGCTGCGTTTTGACGAGAAGACAGCGCCCGACTTGGCGACTGGAGGAACCGAGTGAACTACGCAGAAGCGCAGCGCAACCCAACCAAGCATCCGGTTGGGCTCAGCGTTGTCATCGTGCTGCACGTGCTACTGGGCTATGCGCTAGTCAGTGGCTTGGCACGCCGAGTGGTTGAGGTGGCGATGAAGCCCGTCGAGACCAAGATCATCGAGGAGATCAAGCCGCCGCCGCCGCCGCCGCCGGAAAATCTGCCTCCCCCGCCGAAGTCCATGCCGCCTCCGCCGGTGTGGATGCCGCCGCCGGAAGTCCAGGTCCAGCAGCCGCAGGTCCAGACCCCGACGATCACGCCGACCACCACCGTCGCACCGCCGCCCACGGCGCCGGCGCCAGCGCTCCCGATTGCGCCGGCTGCCCCGCCCGCCCCGCCCCGCGTGGCGAAGGCTGCGCAGATCGACTTCTCCAATTGCGAGAAGCCCGAGTACCCGGCCGCCGCTCGCCGTTCCGAAGCCACCGGGGTCACCCGGGTCCGCTTCAGCATCGACGAAACCGGCCACGTGGTGAAGGCCGAGGTCACGGGCTCGTCGGGCTCGTCCCGCGAACACCGACAACTCGACAAGGTCGCCGTTGAAGCGCTCAGCCAGTGCCGCTTCAAGCCCGGCACCGACGAGAACGGCAAGCCCGTGGGCGCCTTCTCGAACGTCGAGTACGTCTGGAAGCTCGACTGATCCAGCCGAGCTTCACACCCACACCGACTCCTTTCTTTTCACACTAAGGCGCAGATCGCTGCACCAACAGCACGACGCTGCGCCACTGACCCCTTGCCCCCTGGAGGAAACAATGTCCTTGATGAAAATCGTGCGCGCCCCCTTCCTGGCCGCCTGCATCGCCCTGCTGGGCGCCGTCGCGATCACCCCGGTTGACGCACTGGCTCAAGAAGCCGCTTCGGCACCTGCTGCCACCACTGACACCGCCCCGGCTGGCGTGGCCACGCCCGAGCTGAAGAAGGAAACGATCGACAACCCGTACGGCCTGGAAGCCCTGTGGACGCAGGGCGACTTCGTGGCCCGCGGCACGCTGGTCATCATGATCATCATGTCGATGGGCAGCTGGTACATCATCTTCACGAAGGTCTGGGAACAGACCAAGCTGATGAAGAGCGCCAAGGCAGCGGCCGAATCCTTCTGGACCGCCGGTTCGGTCAAGAAGGGTGCCGAGACCCTGGACGAAGCCAGCGCCTTCCGCTACATGGCCGAGCAAGGCCTGAAGGCAGCTGACCACCACGAAGGCAGCCTGGTCGAACAGATCGACCGCCACACCTGGATCGGCATGAGCGTCCAGCGCGCCGTTGACAACATCAACAGCCGCCTGCAAGACGGCCTGGCCTTCCTGGCGACCGTCGGTTCGACCTCGCCGTTCGTCGGCCTGTTCGGTACCGTCTGGGGCATCTATCACGCCCTGACGCAGATCGGTATCTCCGGCCAAGCCTCGATCGACAAGGTCGCCGGCCCGGTGGGTGAAGCGCTGATCATGACCGCCTTCGGCCTGGCCGTCGCGGTGCCCGCGGTGATGGGCTACAACTGGCTGATCCGCCGCAACAAGGGCGCGATGGAACGTGTTCGCGCCTTCTCGGGCGACCTGCACAACGTGCTGCTGGCAGGCAAGAAGTAATTGGGGCCCACGGCGCCGCTCAGGCGGCGTTGCCTCCAGGGGGAGCCCCCTCCCTCTGGATGGCACGGCAGCAAAGCTGCCGCCCCTCTTGCGAATGAGCGAAGGAATTCGAGATGGCCATGACTGTAGGCGCTGCTGACGCCGGCGACGAAGAGCAGATGAACTCCAGCATCAACACCACGCCCCTGGTGGACGTGATGCTGGTGCTGCTGATCATTTTTCTGATCACGATTCCCGTGGTGACCCAGTCGGTGCAGCTGACGCTGCCCAAGGAAATCAACGTTCCGACCCAGACCAAGCCGGAGAACATCCTGCTGGCGGTGTCGAAGGACGGTGACGTCTACTGGAACACCAAGAAGATGCCCGACATGGAGCTCCTCGTCGAAGCGCTGAAGAAAGAGTCGATCAAGGAACCCCAACCCGAAGTGCACATCCGCGGCGACGAGAACGTGCGCTACGAGTCGGTGGGCCGCCTGATCGTCGCTGCCCAACGCGCGGGCATTGCCAAGGTCGGGTTCATCACTGAACCTCCGCCCAAGAACTGAAAGGACAGCCACCATGGCAATGAGCGTTGGCTCCGCCGGTGAAGACGACATGATGGTCGAGATGAACACCACGCCGTTGATCGACGTGATGTTGGTGCTGCTGATCATGTTCATCATCACCATCCCCGTGCAGACGCACGCGGTGAAGATGAACATGCCGGTCAACCAGCCCAGCACGCCGACCAAGCCGCCTGAAGTCGTCCGCATCGATGTCGACTTCGACGGCACGATCAACTGGAACGGTGAACAGGTTCCGAACCGTGCCGACCTGCAGGCTCGCCTGTACCGCACGGCGCAGATTCCTGATCAGCCCGAGGTGCACCTGAAGCCCAACAAGCTGGTCACCTACAAGTACGTGGCCATGGTGATGGCCGAAGCCCAGCGCTTGGGCGTCACCAAGATCGGTATCGTCGGTAACGAACAGTTCGCGAACTGAACGTCGCTCGACCATCCAGCCGGGGATCGGCCGTCAGCGGTTCGATCCCCGTTTGCGTTTGAAGGCGACACCATTCCTCATCCGGACCCATGTCTATGAAATCCCTGCGTGCCCTGACCCTGGCCCTGATCGCCGCCGGCTGCGTAAGCGTGGCCCAAGCCCAGGCCGTTCGCCCCGATGTGGGCAAGCCGCTGCAAGCCGCCAGCGAATTGCTGAAGGCCGGCAAGGCGCGTGAAGCCCTGGCCAAAGTTCGTGAAGCCGACGCAGTCGGTGGGAAGAACGCTCAGGAACAGCTGATGATCGACCGCATGAAGGGCGCTGCCGCCCAACGTGCTGGCGACAACGGCACCGCCATCCAGGCGTTCGAAGCCGTGTTCAATTCCGGCAAGCTGGGCGGTTCCGAGCAGGCCCAGGTTGCCGAGACCTTGGCCTTCGCCTACTCACAGAACCGTGACAACGCCAAGGCCACTCAGTGGGCCAACAAAGCCCAGCAACTGGGCGCCGGCAGCCCGCAGCTGAAGCAGCTTCAGGCCTACCTGCAGTCGCAAAGCGGCGACTACGGCGCGATCGCGAAGGACTCTGCCGCGGCCGTCTCCGCCGCCGAACAGGCCGGCCGCCGCCCCGCCGAAGACGACCTGCTGCGCCTGGCCGACGCGTACCAGCACACGAACGCCAACGCCGCGCAGAGCGCGACGCTGGAAAAGCTGGTCGCCTACTACCCGAAGAAGGACTACTGGAACGCGCTGCTCGGCCGCCTGCCCCGCAAGCCCGGCTTCTCCGACCGCTTCGCGCTGGACGTGCTGCGCCTGAAGCTGGCGACCGGCAACCTGAGCAAGACCGAAGAGTTCATGGAGATGGCCCAGCTGTCGCTGCAAAGCGGCTACGCCGCCGAAGCCAAGGTGGTCGTCGACAAGGGCTTCGCCTCTGGAGCCCTGGGCACCGGTGCCGAAGCCGAACGCCACAAGCGCCTGCGTGACCTGGCCATCAAGCAGGACGCAGAGATGCGCGCGAACCTCGAGAAGAACATCGCGGCCGCGACCGCAGCCAAGGACGGCAACGACCTGGTTCAGGTGGGCACCGTGCTGGCCAGCATGGGCCAGGCCGAGCAAGGCGCCGCGCTGATCCAACAAGGCATCGCGAAAGACGGCCTGAAGCGGCCCGAAGACGCCAAGCTGCGTCTGGGCCAGGCACTGGCGCAAAACCCGAAGACCCGCGCGAAAGGCCAGCAGACCCTGCGCAGCGTGCAGGGCACCGACGGTGCAGCCGACCTGGGCCGCCTGTACGCGGTGTTGGCACCGCAGCAGTAACGGCGAACAGTCGGCGGCGAGAATCAGTGATGAACTTGCCCGCCGCCGACTACCTTCAAGCGCTGGGTCATGGCGTCTATGCCATTGACACCGGCTTCCACAGGCCGCGTTTCGACGCGGCCTATTTGCTTGTCGACCAGGGCCGTGCAGCCTTCGTCGACACCGGCACGCGGCACGCCCTGCCGCGATTGCTGGGCGCCCTGTCTTCGCTGGGCTTGTCGTTGGACGCGGTCGACTGGGTCATCCCGACCCATGTGCACCTGGACCACGCCGGCGGCGTCGGCCCGCTGATGCAGGCGCTGCCGCGAGCCCAGCTGCTGGTCCATCCGCGCGGCGCACGCCACATGATCGACCCGAGCGCGCTGTACCAGGGCGCCCTCGCCGTCTACGGCCAGGCCGAGATGGAGCGCTCTTACGGCGAGCTGGTGGGCGTTGACGCCGATCGCGTGCAAACCAGCGCCGATGGCATGACGCTGGCGCTTGGCACCCGCACGCTCGAACTGATCGACACACCCGGCCACGCACTGCACCACCACTGCATCTGGGATCCGGTCTCGCGCGGCTGGTTCACCGGCGACACTTTCGGCATCTCCTACCGCGAGCTGGACAACCCGGCCGGCCAGCCCTGGATCTTCCCGGCGTCGACGCCGGTGCAGTTCCAGCCGGATGCGCTGCGTGCCTCCATCGGCCGACTGCTGGCCCACGCGCCCGAGGCGGTCTATCTGACGCACTACGGCCGCCTTGGCCAGGTTCAAGCGCTCGGCACCCAGTTATTGCAGATGCTGGACGACGTGGTCGCTCTCGGCCGCGCGCTGCGCGACGATCCGCAACGCCACGAGGCCCTGCGCCAAGGGCTGCGAGCGCTGTATCTGCGCAGCGCTGGCCAGCATGGCTCCACGCTCACCGACGAAGCGATCGTCGAGGTGCTGGCGGTCGACATCGAGCTCAACGCGCAGGGCATGGCGGTCTGGCTGGACCGCGAGAAACGCTGAGCTTTCTCGCTGGCGACAAGCCGCCCGACGGCTTCGCCGCCGAACCCGGCCGCTACACTGATCGGTTCCTCTTCGACAACGCAGCGCCAACGCCGGCGCCATTGCCATGCAGACCAGCAGCCCCTCTTCGACCCGCCCCAGCTTCGGCCTGGATGGCCGCGTGATCGTGATCACCGGCGGTGGGCAGGGCATCGGCGCCGCCTGTGCAGAGCGCTTTGCAGCCGAGGGCGCCAAGGTCGCCTTGTGGGACGTGAACGTCGCCGCCGCGCAGGCGGTGGCGCAACGCCTGCGCGATGCCGGCGGCCACGCCGAAGCCATGCCTTGCAACGTCGCCCGCAAGAGCGAAGTCGATGCTGCATTGGCCGCCACGGCACTGGCCTTTGGCCGCATCGACGGCTTGGTCAACAACGCCGGCATCTTCCGCGCGGCCGATTTTCTCGAGGTCACCGAAGACGACTGGGATGCAGTGATCAACGTCAACCTCAAAGGCGCCTTCCTCGTCGGGCAGGCGGTCGCGCAGCAGATGGTCCGCCAGGGTCAGGGCGGCGCCATCGTGAACATGTCGTCGGTCAACGGCTCGATGGCCATTGCCAGCATCGCCAGCTACAACGCCAGCAAGGGCGGCATCAATCAGCTGACCCGCGCGATGGCGCTGGCGCTGGCCGACCACCACATCCGCGTCAATGCCGCGGCACCGGGCACCATCGCCACCGAACTGGCCCGCGAAGCGGTGCTGACGAGCGAGGAAGCGAAGCAGCGCATCCTCGGCCGCACGCCGATGAAGCGGCTGGGCGAGCCGGAAGAAGTGGCTGACGTCGTGGGCTTTCTGCTCAGCGACGCGGCGCGCTACATGACGGGCGAGATCGTGCACATCGACGGCGGCCGCATGGCGCTGAACTACACCGTGCCGGTCTGAGCCAGCACGGCGTGGTCCAGCGCAAGGGCCCTAGGGCCTGTTAACGCATAAATCGCGGCCGCGTGGCCGTCCAGGGCGAGCGCAATCTAGGCGCGGGGCCACCGACGTGGTCGATC
>Ga0307516_10000433_pt1 | contig 54987 bp, 45 predicted proteins | sample 19_EM_MG_FD_203310 | JGI IMG/M metagenome (GOLD analysis project Ga0307516, IMG submission 203310) | Populus trichocarpa ectomycorrhiza microbial communities from riparian zone in the Pacific Northwest, United States - 19_EM | ecosystem: Host-associated > Plants > Roots > Unclassified | place...
GCTCCGGGCCGCCGATCGAGGTGTGCGTGGATCAGTAGGGGGCCACGGTGAAGGTGGCACCGCTCGAAAGGTCGGACTTGGTGTAGACGGCGCCGGGTTCAGCGTCACTGACGACCGTCATTGTGTACGTGCCGGCGGCAACGTCGGCGCCCGCAACCGCCGTGGTCGGGTTGAGCGTGTCGGCCAGGTTGAGGGCGCAGATCAACTCGCTGTCGCTGATCACCGCGACGCCAGTGCACTCAGCGGTGGGACCGGCCCCGTAAGTGCTTGTGGTGCCCGTGAGGTTGAGCGAGGTGGTGGTGCCGTCGTAGAGGAACACCCGAGCGCCTGTGGTTGCGGTTCCGGTGGCCGCCACCTCGGTCGCCAGAGTCACAGTGCCAAACGTGTAGCCCTGGAAGCCGGCGCCGATGACGTCGATGTAGACCGCGGCAACGCCGGTCGGCGAGGTATTTGGCGAGATGGTGATGCCGTTGGCGTAGGTGAAGGCGTTCTGCGCGCTCGCTGTTCCAGCTGTCGTGGTGACTGTCAGTGCGACAGCGCCGGACGCATGGTAGGGGGTAATCGCCGTGAACTTGGTGGCGCTGACCGGCGTGATGCTGGTCAGTGCCGTGCCGCCAAGAGTGGCGGTGATCGCGCCCGCCCCGGTCGGGAAGCCGGTGCCGGTGACCGTGATCAAGGTGCCGCCCAGCGCGGGACCAGTGGCTGGGGCGATGGGCGTCCCGGCGAGGGTTGACGCTCCGGCCACCGTGTAGGTGGTCGAACCGAGGAGTACGTCCGTCGTGGCGGTCCCGCTGTAGACACAGACCTTGTACGCCGTGGAAGTGGCCGAATCCGGCGACTGCGGGATGCTCGGCAGCGTGATGTAGGCCTTGTAGTTCGTGATCTTCGTTGCGACGACGCCGGTCAGGATGTTGCCGACCGTCGCGGTCGACGGCGTCACTTCGGTGCTCGCCGTGGTGTTGTACGTCGTCTGGCATGCGGGGAGTGACAGCGTCGCCTTGGGGGTGGTCACACCGGCCAGCCAGGCTGCGGCGTTCGACGCGGTGATCTTGACGCTTGCGACCCCGGACGGGCCGTTCGCGGAGTTGAGCGTCAGCGTCACCGCGGCAGCTTGAGCAGGGGTCGCCGACGCGATGACCGTGGCCGCGATCGTCGCCATGACGACTCCGGCGCGGAGCAACCGCGATCGGCGTTGGGACTGAGACTTAGACATGCGATGTCCTCCTGCGGCTCTGAAAGACCGCATCTGTCGGGTTGGGTAGGCCCGGACGTAAGAACCATCGTCGGGCCGTCTCGCCAGGGAGCGTAACTTGCGGTATCTGATGGATTGCGGAGAGTCACGAATTTCACCGGATTTGTTCGCTACCTCCCGGTAACGCCCTACAATCGATGGCTATTCCCCCGGCGTATACTCTCGGCGTATAGTGCTCGGCATGACGGTGCCACTGACCCTTCTCGGGCTTCTCGAACGCGAACCCAGCCACGGCTACGACCTCAAGCGCGACTACGACGCCTACTTCGGGCGGGGCAAGCCGCTCTCCTTCGGCCAGGTCTACTCGACCCTGTCCCGGCTCGCCCGCGACGGCAAGGTGGTCATCAGCGACCTGGAGCCGGGCGAGGGTCCCGACCGCAAGCGCTACATCATCACCGACCTGGGCGCCACCGAGGTGGAGGCCTGGCTGGCCGAGCCGGTCGCCGCCGAGCCGCATCTGCAGACCGTGCTCTTCGCCAAGGTGACCCTCGCCCTGATGCTCGGCCGCAACGCCGAGGCCTATCTCGACACTCAGCGCGCCGCCCATCTGCAGCGGATGCGCGAGCTCACCGAGATCAAGCGCACCGGCGGCCTGGTCGACGCGCTGCTCGCCGACCACGGCCTGTTCCACCTCGAGGCCGACCTGCGCTGGATCGACCTGACCGCGGCCCGGCTCGACGCCCTGGCCAAGGAGGTTCGGTCATGACCGACTGCACCGAGCGGCACCAGGCCGCACCGCGCCGCGGCCTCGCAGGCGAGGGCGCACCGCGCCGCGGCCTCGCAGGCGAGGGCCAGAAGGGCATGACAAAGGTGGCTCAGTCATGACCGTCATCGAGGCCCGGGACGTCGTCCTGTCGTTCGGTGAGACGCCGGCGCTGCGGGGTGCCGATCTTGCCGTTGCCGAGGGCGAGTTGCTCGCGATCATGGGTCCGAGCGGCTCCGGGAAGTCCACTCTGTTGCACTGCCTGGCCGGCATCCTGGTGCCGGACGCCGGTGAGATCCACTTCGAGGGCCGGCGGGTGGACCGCCTCGGCGAGACCGCGCGCAGCGGCCTGCGGCGGGACAAGTTCGGTTTCGTCTTCCAGTTCGGCCAGCTCGTCCCGGAGCTCAGCGCGCAGGAGAACGTCGCCCTGCCCCTGCTGCTCAGCGGCGTGCGCCGGGCCGCGGCGGTGGCCGAGGCCCGCACCTGGTTCGGCCGGCTCGGGCTCGACGGGCTGGAGGAGCGCCGCTCCGGCGAGCTCTCCGGCGGCCAGGCCCAGCGGGTCGCCCTGGCCCGCGGGCTGGTGGCCCGGCCGCGGGTGCTGTTCGCCGACGAGCCGACCGGCGCGCTCGACTCGCTCACCGGCGAGCACGTCATGGACCTGCTGGTCAGCGCGGCCCGCGAGCAGGGCACCACGGTCGTGCTGGTCACCCACGAGCCCCGGGTCGCGGCGTACGCCGATCGGGAGGTCGTCGTCCGCGACGGCAAGGTGCACTCGCTGACCGCCGAGGTAATCCCCGGTCCAACCACCCCGCCGCCGCCCTTAACCGGACTAAAGGCGATCGCATGATTCGCTTCGGACTGCGGCTCACCCTCGCGGGCGGCCGGGAGGCTGTCGTGCGCCTGGCCGTGATCGGCCTGGCCGTGGCCCTCGGGGTCGGGATGCTGCTGCTCGCGCTCACCGCGCTGAACGGCGTGACCAGCCAGAACGACCGGTACGGCTGGGCCAACTCGGCGGACGCGCCGGGCGCCGGGCAGGGCGCGGATCCACTGTGGTGGCAGTTGCGGGTGGACGGCTTCGACCGCCGTACCATCGGCCGGGTCGACCTGGCCGCGACCGGACCGAGCTCGCCGGTGCCGCCGGGCCTGCCCCGGCTGCCCGGCCCGGGGGAGTATTACGCGTCGCCGGAGCTGGCGAGGCTGATCGCCGCCACCCCGGCCGCCGAGCTGGCCGACCGCTTCCCGGGCCGCCGCCTCGCCGGCACGATCGGCCCGGCCGCGCTGCCCGCCCCGGACTCGCTGGTGGCCGTCGTCGGCTACACCCCCGCGGAGCTCTCGCGGCGCGCGGGCGTGTCCCGGGTCGGCACCATCGCGACGACCGCGCCGACCCAGTGCCCGAACGGCTGCTGGAACGGCATCCCGGTGGCCGGGCTCCAGCTCATCCTGTCGGTGGTCGCGGCGGCGCTGATCTTCCCGCTCTTCATCCTCATCGGTACGGCCACCCGGCTCGCCGCCACCCGCCGCGAGCAACGGTTCGCGGCGATGCGGCTGGTCGGCGCGACCCCGGCGCAGGTCGCCGTCGTCGCCGCCGTCGAGTCCACGGTGTCGGCGCTCGCCGGCACGGTCCTCGGCTTCGCCCTGTTCTTCGCCTTCCGGGACACGTTCGCGGCGATCCCGCTCACCGGCGCGCCGATGTTCCCCGCGGATCTGGCGCTCGACGCCGTGACGTTCCTCGGCGTGGCGCTCGGGGTGCCGCTGATCGCCGCGCTGGCGGCCCGGCTGGCGCTGCGCCGGGTGCGGATCTCGCCGCTGGGTGTCACCCGGCGGGTCACGCCCCGGCCGCCGCGGGCCTGGCGGCTGATCCCGCTGGCCCTCGGTCTCGCCGAACTGGCCTTCTTCGTGGGCCGCCGCCCGGGCACCACCAACGGGCAGATCCTCGCCTTCCTGCCCGGCATCTTCGTCATCATGATCGGCCTGATCGTGGCCGGCCCGTGGCTGACGATGGCCGGCTCCCGGCTGGTCGCCCGCCGCGCGGACCGGCCGGCCGCGCTGATCGCCGCGCGCCGGCTCGCCGACAACCCGCGGGCGGGCTTCCGCTCGGTCAGCGGCCTGGTGCTCGCCCTCTTCGTCACCAGCGTGGCCGTCGGCGTGATGGGCTCGATCGCCGCCGAACGGCAGACGCCGAGCCGGGACCAGGGCGCCGCAGCCCTGTTCACCCTGTTCCGCGACGAGGAGGCGGCGCCGACCGGTGATCCGGTCCCGGCCGCGCTACGGACTCAGCCGGGGGTACGCGGCAGCGTGGTGACCCGGATCCCGCCGGAGAGCGTGCCGGTGCCGAAGCCGCAGATCGGCTCCTTCGGCTGGCCCTATCTGCTGGCCTCGTGTGACGAGATCGCCCGGCTGCCGGCGCTCACCCAGTGCGCGGCCGGTGCCCGTACCGCCTGGATCTGGCCCGATCTGTCCGGGCCGGACGACTGGACGGGGAACTGGCCCGCCGCGGACGTCGACCCGGCCTTGCTGCCCACGTTCCGGGCGGAGTCGATCGTGACCATGACGGACGGCTCCGCCGCCGTGCTCGAAACGGCCCGCACCACCCTGCAACTCGCCCACCCGATGCTCTACTCGCCCTACACCGACGCGGAGTGGCGGGCGGAGACCGCCCGGGTCTTCGAGGGCTGGAAGCGGCTGGCGAACGTGGTGATCCTGGCCAGCCTGGCCATCGCCGGGTGCAGCCTGGCGGTGAGCATCGCGGGCGGCCTGAGCGAGCGCAAGCGCCCGTTCAGCATGCTGCGGCTCACCGGCGTCTCGCTCGGCACGCTGCGCCGGGTGGTCCTGCTGGAGAGCGTCACCCCGCTGGTGATAGCCGCCGTGGTCGCGCTGGGCGCCGGGCTGGTAGCGGCACAGCTGTTCCTTACCGCCCAGATGGACCTGTCGCTGAGTCCACCCGCGATCTCGTTCTATGCCATCGTGGTCGGCGGGCTCGCGGCGTCGCTCGCCGTGATCGCCTCCACGATGCCGCTGCTGCGCCGGATCACCGGCCCGGAGGCGGCCCGCAACGAATGAGGTAACTGTGCAGGACGACCGGATCAGCCCGCCCCTGCTCGGCGGGGAACGCGAGACAGTGCGCGCGTTCCTGGACTTCCACCGGGCCACGCTGGCGATGAAGTGCCAGGGCCTGTCGGACGAGGAGTTGCGGCAGCGCTCGATGCCGCCGTCCACGCTGACCCTGCTGGGCCTGGTGCGGCACATGGCCGAGGTCGAACGGACCTGGTTCCGCCGGGTGATCAACGGCGAGGACATCCCGCTGCGCTGGTCGGCCGAGGGCGACTTCCAGGCGGCGTACGACGCGTCGGCGTCCACCCGGGCCGAGGCGTTCGGGGCGTGGCAGGAGGAGGTCGAGCACGCCCGCCGGATCGAGCGGGCGGCCGAGTCGCTCGACGTGACCGGCTACCAGGCGCGGTGGGAGGAGAAGGTCTCGCTGCGCCTGGTGATGCTGCACATGATCCACGAGTACGCCCGGCACAACGGCCACGCGGACTTCCTCCGCGAGGGCGTCGACGGCGAGGTCGGCGCCTGAGCCGCCGGGCCGGGGGAGCGGCGGGTCAGCGGCTCGGATCGCCGGTCGGGCACACTGGGGCACATGGTGCAGCCAGGCCCCGACCCGGACGACTACCCGCCGATCGATCCGAGCGAGCCCGTCCCCGACGACCCGGGCGAGCTTTCCCCGGACACGCCGGAGACCCTGCCGCCGGCGCCGGTCGAGCCCATGCCCGGCCCGGACGACCCGGGCAACGTGCCGGAGCCGGCCTGAGCCGATGGCCCGGCCGATCGCTCGGCCGGGCCATCGGTCGGACAGCCTTCAGTCCGGCCGAGGGTGGTGGCGGGGCGGTCGGACGGGAGGATCAGCTGATCAGCGAGCGGATGATCACGATGGCCAGGAAGACCACGATGAACGCCAGGTCGATGGACATCCCGCCGAGGCGCAGCGGCGGCACGATCCGCCGGACCGGGGCGAGGATCGGCTCGGTGACCGCGTGCACCCCGGCGGAGAGCCGGGAGCGGACGGAGCCGTAGGCGGAAGGTCCGGCCAGTGCCACCGTCCAGTCCAGCACCGCACGGACGATCAGCAGCACCTGCACCAGCAGCAACACCAGGCTCACGAGGGAGAGCACAAGACCCATGAAGACCTCCAAGGCCGAACGGGGGCGCTCCCCACTATGCGGCTTTTCGTTGTGAATTCGCTGAGGGACGGCTGCGAATGCGCCTGACCGTGCTGGGCGGCTGCGGCGGCTGGCCCGAGCCGGGGTCGGCCTGCAGCGGCTACCTCGTCGAGCATGACGGCTTCCGGCTGGTGCTGGATCTGGGCTACGCCACCATGCCCCGGCTGTCCGGGCCGGTCGACGCGGTCTTCATCAGCCACGGCCACCCCGATCACTGCGCCGACCTCAACCCGCTGCTGCGCGCCCGGTCGATGAGCCCGGAGCCGCCGGACCCGCTGCCGGTGTACGCCCTGCCCGGCGCGCTCGACGCGGTGCTGGCGCTGGACCGGCCGGGCATGCTGGACGACGCGTACGTGCTGCACGAAGTCGTCGCCGGGCAGCCGTTCACCGTCGGGCCGTTCGCGGCGACGACCCGGTTGTTGCCGCACTGGCGGCCGAACGCGGGGATCCGGCTGGCGGCCGGTGGGCAGGTGCTGGCGTACACGGGGGACTGCGGCCCGAGTCCCGAGGTCGTGGCGTTGGCCCGGGACGCGGATCTGCTGATCGCCGAGGCGACGCATCTGACCGCCGTACCGTCGGATGTCCTGGGCATGCTCAGCAGCGTGCCGGACGCGGGCCGGCAGGCCCGCGAGGCCGGCGTGCGCCACCTGCTACTCACCCACCTGTGGCCCGGCACCGACCACGCGGCCGCGGTGGCGCAGGCGGCCGCCGAGTTCCCGGGCCCGATCGGGGTCGCGGTGCCCGGGCTGGTGATCACCCCTGGGTAGGCTGCCGGGATGTACGCGATCGATCTTGGCGACGGCGCGGAGCTGCGGCCCCTGGAGCCGTGGCAGGCGCCCGAATTCCTCGCCCACATGGACCGGGCGCGCGCGACCGTGGACCCGTGGATTCCCTGGGCCGGCCTCAGCACCGACCTGCCGACCGCGACGGCGACCCTGCGGCGGTACGCGGACAAAGCGGCCGCCGACGCCGGCCGCCTGTACGGCATCTGGCTCCAGGGGACGCTGGTCGGCGGCTGCATGTTCGTGCGGTTCGACGCCGTGTCGGGCACCTGCGAGGTCGGCTGCTGGCTGGAGCCGGCGGGGCAGGGCCGCGGCCTGATCACCCGGGCGGTGCGGCTCATCATCGACTGGGCGATGGAGGTCCGCGGCATCTACCGCGTCGAGTGGCACTGCCGCCCGGACAACGTCGCCAGCGCGAGCGTCGCGCGCCGGGTCGGCATGCACCTCGACGGGGTGCTGCGCGGCGAATTTCTCTACCAGGGCGTTCGCTACGACACCCAGGTGTGGTCCCTCATCGCCCCGGACCGGCAGGCAGGGACGTGAGCAGGTAGTCCTCGACGGTGGTCGCGGGCCGGCCGAGCAGGCCGGCCAGCGCCGGGTCGGCCGGCCCGAAGTCGCCGCGCCGGCTCGCGGCGAACAGGCCGACCAGCATGTCCGCGGCCGGCGTGGGCAGGCCGGCGGAGAGTAGGCCCCGGCGGTATTCCTCGTCCGGGACGACCACGCGACGGATCTGCCTGCCGGTGACCCGCGAGGCGATCTCGGCGACGCGGGCCATGTCCATCGCCTCCGGGCCGGTGAGCGGCGGAGTGCGTCCGTCGAACCGGCCGTCGGTCAGGATGTGCGCGATGGCCTCGGCGAGATCGGCGTGGGTGGTCCAGGCGACGGCTCCGTCCTGCGGAACCCGCAGCTCGCCGGTGTCGAGCGCGTGCCGGAGGAGCAGCGGGACGGTGGCCGTGTAGAAGCCGTTGCGCAGCACGGTGAACGCCACCCCGGCCTGCCGCAGGGCCTCCTCGGTGGCGGCGTGGTCCGGCATCGGCGGGAACGGCGAGGACGGGTCGGCGCCCATGTGGCTGGTGTAGACGATGCGCTTCGCGCCCGCCGTGACGGCGGCGTCGATGGCGTTGCGGTGCTGACGCACGGCCTCGCCGCCGGTGCTGTTCGCGGAGACGACCAGCACGGTCGACGCGCCGTCGAACGCGTCGCCGAGGCTCGCGGGGTCGCCGAAATCGCCCTGCCGGACCCGTACCCCGCGCTCGCGCAGGCCGCCGAGCTTGTGCGGGTCGCGGGCGCTCACGCCGACCTGCTCGGCGGGCACGCGCTTGAGCAGGTGGTCGAGGACGGCACTGCCGAGCTGGCCGCTCGCCCCGGTAACGATGATCATGACTACTCCCTTTCCAGTGGAAACACAGACACCGTATCACTGTTATTTCCACTGGTAACAGGGGTGGGTTATCGTTGGGTGGTGAGTGACAGCACGCGTGATCGCATCATCACCGCGGCCCTGGAGCTGCTGGCCAGGGGTGGTGAGGAGGCGGTCTCGACCCGGGCGGTGAGCGCCGCCGCCGGTGTGCAACCGCCGACCATCTACCGTTTCTTCGGCGACAAGCAGGGGCTGCTCGACGCGATCGCGGAGCACGGCCTCCGGGGATATCTCGCCACCAAGACCACAGCGGCGGTGTCCGGCGACCCGGTGGCGGACCTGCGCCGGGGATGGGACCTGCACGTGGAGATCGGCCTGGCGAACCCCGCCCTGTACACGCTCATGTACGGCCGGCCCCGGGCCGGCCTCGCCGCCTCGGCCGCCACCCGCGCGGCGGCCGACGTCCTGGCCGGGCACGTCAGGAGGGTCGCCGAGGCCGGCCGCCTCCGGGTTTCCGAAGCCCTGGCCGCCGCGCTCATCCACGCCGCCGGCTCCGGCACCACCCTGGCTCTGATCGCCACGCCCGAGGACCAGCGCGAGCCGGCCCTGTCGGTCACCGCCCGGGAGGCGGTCCTCGCGGCGATCACCACCGACCGGCCGGTCGATCGCGAGCCGGGGCCGGTGACCGCCGCGGTGGCCCTGCACGCCGCCCTGCCTCAGGTCGACAGCCTCTCCGCGGGCGAGAAGGTCCTGCTCGGCGAGTGGCTCGATCGCCTCACCGCCTGACTCAACCGGCCTGTGCCACCTGGCCGGGGCGGGCCACCGGGACGGCCCGCGGGCGGCGGCGGGGCCGGCGCCGGATGATCCATTCGGCGAACGCCACGTTGATCACCCAGCTGGCGATCATCAGCATCGCGTGGGAGAAGACGCCGGGCTGGCCGAACAGCAGGACCCACGGCAGGTGAGTCAGCGCCTGGGTGCCGGCGCCCTGGCCGATCGCGTACCCGCGGATCATCCAGGCGCGGTGCCGGGCGAAATCGCGGCGCCGGACCGCCACGAAGCTGAGCACGATGGCCACGGCCATGGCGGTGCCGAAGCCCAGCCGGGTCACGCCGAGGATGCCGAAGCGGGCGCCGTCGAGCGCCGGCAGCGGGTAGTACAGGGTCATCCAGAGGCCGGACACCGCCGCGGCCAGCCCGCAGGGCACCAGGATCCGGCCGGCGATCCGGTGCCAGCGGGGCCGGCGGCGGCGCAGGCCACCATGGAACTGCAGCGCGCCCAGCACACAGAACAGGCTGGCGCCGATGATGTGCACGACCACCGGCAGCGGCACGGCGAAGAACCGGGAGTTGGCCGGCGTGACCTCGGCGCCGGACGCCAGCTCGGCCACGCGGAAGGCCCCGGCGAGCACGGGTACGGCACTGAGCGCCAGCAGGCCAGCGGTCACTCGCCACTCGGCCCGGGAGGAGGTGTTCGTCATGGCCCGATCGTGCCGAGCGCGGCGGGCCGGCGTATCGGTCCATGGTCCGGCGACCCGACCGTACTTTCGGCGGAGTCAGCGTCCGTGGACCCGGTGGGTCTCGTACGCCCAGATCGCGATCTCCACCCTGTTCCGGGCGCCCAGCTTGTTCATCAGGCTGGTGACGTGGGTCTTCACCGTGCTGAGCGTGATGTGCAGCTCGGCACCGATCTCGGCGTTGGTCCGCCCGCGCGCGACCGCCGTCAGGACCTGCTCCTCGCGGTCGGTCAGCGCGTCGACCGGCTGCACCGGCGCCGCCGGCCCGGAACCGGCGAAGGTCCGCAGCAGGCGCGCGGTGATGCTCGGCGCGATCAGCGCCTCCCCGTCGGCGGCGGCGCGCACGGCCTGGGCCAGCATCACCGTCCCCGCGTCCTTGAGCAGGAACCCCCGGGCACCGGCGCGCAGCGCGGCGTAGACGTACTCGTCGAGGTCGAAGGTCGTGATGACGACGACCGCGAGCGGATCGGCGACGTCTGGCCCGGCCAGCGCGCGGGTGGCCGCGATGCCGTCGACGCCGGGCATCCGGATGTCGAAGAGGCACACGTCGGGGCGCAGCCGCCGGGCCAGCTCGACGGCCCGTTGCCCGTTGGCGGCCTCGCCGACCACCTCGATGCCCGGCTGCGAGTTGAGGATCATCGTGAGTCCGGTCCGGACGATCTCCTGGTCGTCGGCGACGACCACGCGGATGCTCACGCGGGCGATCCGTTCCGGGGCAGCACCGCGGTCACCGTCCAGCCGCGGCCCGGATCGGGCCCGGCCTCGCAGGTGCCGCCGAGCAGCCCGGCGCGCTCGATCATGCCGACCAGGCCGTATCCCGCCGCGCCGGTCGTCCGTGGGCCGGCCTCCCCGTCGTCGCTGACCCGCAGCCGCACCGAGGTGGGATCGGCGCTGATCCGGACCTCGATCCGCTTCGCGTGCCGGGCGTGCCGCCGGGCGTTGGTCACCGACTCCTGGGCGATCCGGAAGATCGCAAGGCGCACCGGCGACGGCAGATCGCCGAGATCCCCGGTGATGTCCACGTCGACCGGCGGGCCGGACTTGGTCGTGCCGGCCAGCGTCGCCAGGTCGGCGAGGTGGGTATCGGGGTCCGGCTCGGCCGGCCGGTCGTGCCGCAGCACCCGGACCATGCCGCGCATCTCGGCGAGGGCCCGGGACGCCTCGGCCTCGATGACGTGCAACGCGTCGGTGGCCGCCGCCGGGTCGCTCGGCGCCATCGCGAGACCGGCCTGGGCGCGGATCGCCATCGCGGACACGTGGTGCGCGACGGTGTCGTGCAGGTCCCGGGCCAGCCGTTCGCGTTCGAGCAGTTTGACCTGCTCCAGCTCGCGCTGCCGGGCCCGGGCCCGCCACCGCAGGGCCAGCCCCAGGGCCGCGGTGGCGGAGAGGACGGCGAACCCGGCGACCAGGTCGAGCGCGCTGAGCTGCCCGGCGGCCGCGCCGAGCGCGACCTTGCCCAGGATGAAGGCCGACCCCAGCACGGCGTCTCGGCCGGAACCCCAGCGCAGCAGGGCATAGGGCAGGAGCAGCAGAAAGACGAGCGTGACCGACTCCAGGGTCGCGCCCGGCAGCAGCACCGGGGCGAGCCCGCTGACACCGAAGCCGATCACCACCATCAGCAGCGGCCGGCTCCGCCGCCAGAGCAGGGTCGGCACCAGCGCGACGACGATGCCCACCGACGCGAAGCGCCACGGCAACTCGGGCCGGACCAGACCCTCCAGCACGGCGAGCAGCACGAACACGGCGACCAGAGCCCAGTCCCGCCACACCCGCGTGGGCGGGTGCGGGGAGCGGGGCTCGTCCCAGATCGAGCGCAGCAGGTCGTGCACCAGCTGATCGTACGAGAGCCGGCACCGCGCCAGGTCGTCCCCAAGGACGACTCAGGGCACGATGACCCGGATGCCGGCCGGCGCCGCGGTGTCCATGGCGGCCAGGGCCGCCGGCGCGTCCGCCAGCGCGAGCTCGCCGGTGACCAGGTCGGCGGGGCGCAGCGCGCCCGTCTCCACCAGCGGCAGCAGTTCCCGGTACGCGTGTGCCGGCATCCCGTGACTGCCCAGGATCTCCAGCTCGTGGGCGACGACGAGCTCCATCGGTACGGTCGGCCGGCCCGTCACCGCCGGCAGCAGGCCCACCTGGACGTGCCGTCCCCGCCGGCGCAGGCCCTCGACCGAGGCGGTGAGCGTGGCCTGGCTGCCCAGCGCGTCGAGCGAGACGTGCGCGCCGCCGCCGGTGATCTCGCGGATCGCCGCGACGGGAGACGTCGAGCCGTCCACCGTGGCGGCGGCACCGAAGCGCCGGGCGAGGGCCAGCGCTTCGGCCGACACGTCCACCGCGACCACTTGGGCGCCCGCCGCGACCGCGACCATTACCGCGGACAGCCCGACCCCGCCGCACCCGTGCACGACCACCCACTCGCCGGGGCGGACCCGGCCCTGGGCCACCACCGCCCGGAACGCCGTGGCGAACCGGCATCCCAGGGTGGCCGCCGCGGCGTAGCCCACCCCGTCGCTCAGCCGCACCAGGTTGGTCTCGGCGCCCGGCACCACCACCAGGTCCGCGAACGAGCCCCAGTAGGTGAAGCCCGGCTGCTCCTGCCGGTGGCAGACCTGCTGGTCACCGGCGAGGCAGGCCGGGCACGTCCCGCACGCGCAGACGAACGGCGCGGTGACGCGGTCGCCCACCCGCCAGTCCCGGACGCCGGTGCCGACGGCGGCGATCTCGCCGGCGAACTCGTGCCCCGGCACGTGCGGGAGCCGGATGTCGGTGTCGTGCCCCCGCCAGCCGTGCCAGTCGCTTCGGCACAGGCCGGTCGCCCGGACCGCGACGACAACGCCGCCGGCCGGTGGCTCGGGGTCGGGCACGTCGCGAACCTCGGGCAGCTCGCCGAACCGGTCGTAGATCACCGCACGCATGACCTCATCGTCGCAGGCGGCCGTACGAGTCGAGGGTGCGCAGCGCCTGCAGGGTGACCATGCCGCGCCACGCCAGCCGCGAGGCGGCGCCCGGTGGCTCCCAGGCGACCTCCCAGCCGCCGTCGGGTTGCTGGGCCCGCAGCAGGTGGTCGAGATGCCCGTCGAGCTGGGCCTCGGTGAACAACGGGCGCCAGCGTGAGTCCGCGGCCGGGGCGATGTGCAGCGGGGTGAGGCCGTACCCCTCGGCCTCGGGGTCCAGGTGGAACATCTCGACCGTGCCCAACCGCTCGACGGCCGCGGTGGCCTGCTTGTCCGCCCGTTCCCGGTCGGGCACATGCGCCAGGAACACCAGCACCTCGGACAGGGCGTGCACCTCGTCGGGCAGCGGGCTGGTCTCCAGCGTGTGCCAGCAGTAGCGGGTGGCCGCGTCGCGCCACGGGTGCGCGAAGTCCAGCTGGTACAGCAGCCCGGCGAGACCGGCGGTCGGATTCAGCCCGGGCACGTAGGTCCAGTCCGTCAGGTGCTCGGCGCGCGGGTAGGACTCGATGACCGGCGCGGCCAGGGAGACCGCCCCGTCGACGGCGACGCTGTCGAGGAAGCCGGCCGCCCCCGCCAGCAGCTGCGGATCGGTGGTCCGGGCGGCGACGAGGGTCTGCAGGGCGACCTCGACGTCGAGGGGCAGGCTGGCCGGGCAGCGCTTGTCCGGTTCGAGCCCGTGGCCGAAGCCGCCGTCGTCGTTCCGGTAGCCACGCAGCGCGTCGACGACCCCGCTCGCCGGGGCGCCGTGGAACAAGGTGTCGAAGAGGCGCTGCTCCAACAGCCGGGCCTCGGCTCGCAGAAACCGCTCGGCGGCGGCGAAGACATCATCCATGGCCGCAGCCTACGAACCCGGCGGCCGCGCCGTCTTGGACGAATCGGCCACGGTGTCAGTAGTACTTCAGTTCACCGGCGGTGATCGGGACCGTCAGTCTGTTCTCCTCCGGCGCCAGCGGGCAGAGCCACTGGTCGTCGTACGCGCAGCTCGGGTTGTAGAGGTAGTTGAAGTCCAGCAGCACCCGGGTGGCGGAGACCATCTCCACCCCGCGGCCGTGGGTGCCCTTCACGGTGTCGGTCAGGTAGCGCCCGCCGCCATAGGACAGCGGGCCGCAGGTCGCGTCGCGGACCGGGAGGAACAGGCCGCCGCCGTACCCCGCCAGCCACCACAGCGACAGCGCGCCCCACCGGGTGTCCAGGATGCCCACCCGGTGGTAGCGGCAGACGCCGTCCGGGCCGCCCGTGTCGATCTCGATCTCGCCCGGCGCCGGGCGCAGCTCCACCTCGGCGCGGAACTCGTCGTTCGGCGGGAAGTAGGACAGGCCCTCGAAGTCGCCGGTGCTCGGGATCGGTGACTGGGGGTGATATGCGAACAGCTCGTCACGCCGGGCGCGGAAGTCGGAGAGGTCGGTCGCGGTCAGGTAGATCCGGGCCACCGCCGCGCGGTAGTCGGCGAGTTCGAGTGCCTGCACGCCGACACCGTATCCCGTGGCCCCCGGGCCGATCTCCCGGTTCCCCCGCCGGCCCGGGTTAGAGGTCGCGTAGCTCGTCCCTGAGTAGTCCGGTGATGTAGTCGTGGCGGTCGCTGCCGACCGGGATGCCGCGGCTCGGGCCCTCGGCCAGCATCAGCACGTGGAGGTGGACCCGGTAGAGCGCGAGCCGGATCCGGGCCGCGTCGTCCAGCACCAGGCCGGTCGCGGCGGTGTACCCGCGCAGGAACGGATGCTCCGGCTCGTCCTCGATGCGGTGGAACAGCGCCGGGGACACCAGGTCCAGCAGCGGGTCGCCCCAGAGGAAGCGCTCGCCGTCGACGAGCCCGGTCAGCCGGCCGCCGTCGGCCAGCACGTTGCCGTCCCAGAGGTCGAAGTGCAGCAGCGCGGGCCGGGTGACCGTCGCGAGGTTGGCGTGGTGCCGGGCGGCGAGCGCGTCGATCCCCGGCGGCAGCGGCACCGCCCAGTCGGCGGCGTCCGCCAGCAGGTCGGCGATGATGGCGCCGTACGCGGTGGGCCAGTCGGCGCCGGCCGGCCGGTCGCCGGTGTAGCCGAAGTGCGGCCCGGTGATCCGGTGCAGGCCGGCGATCGCGGCGCCGAGTTGCTCGCGGACCCCGGCGCTGTCGGACAATTCGGTCAGGCTGCCGCCGGGCAGCAGCGTCGTGACGATCCAGTCGTCGCCGAGATGCAGCACTTCCGGCACGGGCACCTCCGGCGCGCCGGCACGGACCGTCCGGAAGTACGCCGCTTCGGCGGCGATGAGGCCGCGCTCGTAGCGGAGCAGCCGGGCCTCGGCCGCCGGGCCGACCTTGACCACCATCTCCCGCCCGTCGGCCAGGCCGGCGCGCCAGACAGCCGCGAAGCCGCCGCCGGACAATTCAGCGGCATCACTGACATTCACCCCGAAAGCGCCGCTGATCAGGGTATTGATCATGGAAAAGTCGAGAATGCGTTGGGTTGGACTGCGCATGCCGCATTGTGCATCTGCCCGGCTTGGGAAAACCTTGGAGTCCACGAAGGATCGTGACCAGATCGATGGTGACTCCCGCGCCCGGAAGGGTACACACGCTGTATGACCGTCAGTGACGAACGGCCGGGGTTGGCGGACCCCTGCCGGGACATCACACCAGGTGACAATTCCGTTCGCCCGGCAACCCGCCCGGTGCCCCTGGCACCGCCGGCCGGCGCGGACGACCTACCGCGATATCTGCATGCCCTGCGCCGGCTCGCCGACGCGGATGATCTCGCGGCGGCACACTCCGGATGCACCCTGGCGGTCGACGTGGCCGGCCGGGACGGCTCGGCGGCCGGGCTCGCCATGGCCTACTCGCAGCGCAGTTCGGTGGCGCGGCGGATGGGGCGGCTGCCCGAGGCCGCCCGCGACGCCGAGGCCTCCGCGGAACTGCTCGCCGTCTCGGGCACCGACCCGGCCGGCCCGGCCGCGGCGCTGGTGCTGTCGCGGCGGCTGGCCGTGCTGCTCGACATCGGCGACCTCGACCTCGCGGAGGGGCTGCTGGTCGAGGCCGGGCTGGACGGCGACCTGCCGGACGAGCCCGAGTTCCTGTTGCTGCGCTACGTGCGCGGGCGACTGCACACCGCTGCGGCGCGGCCCGGCGAAGGGCTGGCGGAGTTGTACCGGTGCGGCGAGCGCCTCGGCGTGCGGCGCTCCGACCACCCCGGCGTGCTGCCGTGGCGCTCGGCGGTCGCGTCCGTCCTGGTTGGACTCGGCGCGCAGGAGGCGGCCGAACGGCTCGTCGCCGAGGAGGTCGCCCTGACCCGGCGGCACGGGCTGGCCTCGGCGCTGGGCCGGGCCCTGCGGATCCAGGGACAGGTCCGGTCCGGCGCCGACGGGATGGCCGCCGCCGTGGAGGCGATCCGGGTGCTGCAGGGCACGCCGCGGCGCTTCGAGCTGGCGATGGCGCTGGTCGACCATGGGGCCCTGCTCAACGCCGCGCGGCAACGGCCGCAGGCGCGCCGGGTGCTGCGGGACGGCCTGGAGCTGGCACAGGAGTGCGGCTCTCCGGCCCTGGTGGCCCGGGCACGTGCCCTCTTCGCCGGGCGTACCGCGAGGTAAGGGTAGCCTTAGTTCGTGACGACGACCTTGCGCGCCGCCGCGCAGCCTTACCAGCCGTTCGCCCTGCGGGTGGCCCGGATTCAGCGGCTGAGCACCACGTTCGTGCGGGTCACCCTGACCGGCGGGTCCCTCGCGGAGTTCGCCGGGCACGGCCTGGACCAGCGCATCAACCTGATCCTGCTGCCCGCCGACGCCGACCACGAGGCGTTCGCCCGCCGCCCGGACTGGACGGCGGCCCGGCGCAGCGGCCCGCCGGAGTCGTGGGCGCCGCTGCGGGTGTACACGATCCGGGCGTTCCGGCCTGCGGCCCTCGAAGTGGACGTGGATTTCGCGCTGCACGGCGACGGCGGCCCGGCGTCGCGCTGGGCGGGCGCGGCCCGGCCCGGCGACAAGGTGGTGATGATCGGCGCGACCCACGGCCACCCGGTCACCGATGTCGCCTGGCTCCCGCCGGCGAGCGCCTCCCGGCTGCTGCTGGCCGCCGACGAGACGGCGCTGCCCGCGGCGGCCGCGATCCTGGAAGGGCTGGACCGGCCGGCCACGGCGTTCCTGGAGGTGCCGGCCCGCGACGACCGCTTGCCGATCGGCGGGCCCGCGAGCATCACCTGGCTGGTCCGCGCCGAGGGGGAGCGCCTCGAACCGGTGCTCCGCGCCCACCTCGACGCCGTGGCGCCGCCCGCCGCGCCCGCCGACATCGATCCCGCCGAGGACGACATCTGGGACGTGCCCGAGCACCCCGCCGGCAGCTTCTACGCCTGGCTGGCCGGGGAGTCGGGCACAGTGGTGGCGCTGCGCCGGCACCTGGTCGGCGAGCGCGGGGTGGACCGCGCCTCGGTGGCCTTCATGGGCTACTGGAAACGCGGCCGCGCCCAGCAGGACTAGACAGTGAGGGGCTCGCGCGGCGACCAGGTGCTGTGCTCCGCGAAGGCCCGGTACCGGTGCAGGGCGAGGAACAGCCAGCCCAGGCTGACCACGGCCAGGATGACGAACGGGATGACGCCGCCGAAAGTGTCCCAGGCGGTGTGCATCGCGACCGCGCCGACGAAGGTGGCGAGGAAGGCCAGCAGCTTCTTGCCGGACGGGGAGGCCACCAGCGCCCACAGGGCCCCGCAGGTGAGGCCGGTCCACGCGGTGTGCCCGGCCGGCGCCGTCAGGCCGCGGACGAAGAGCGTCTCCTGGACCGCGCCGATGTTGCCCTGCGAGGACAGCAGCGCGGTGAAGCCGTAGCCCATCGTCTCCAGCGCGGCGAAGCCCATGCCGGACGCCACCCCGATGACCAGGCCGTCCGACGGCAGCCGGCGGCCGTGCCGGGCCAGCAGCGCGAAGAGCAGCACGATCGGGACGATCATCTTGGCGGATTCCTCGATGAGCGCGACGAACAGCATGGGCAGGGCGCCGAGCCCGCGCAGCGCGTCGTATTCCAGCGTGCCGGCCACCACGACGCCGATGACACCGCCGAAGAAGGCCGCGATGACCAGCGCCGACGCGGGCACCTGCCAGTGTCCGGTGCGGGCCTGCGCGAACGTCAGGAACGCCAGCGGCACGACGGTCGCGCCCAGCAGCAACAGCGACGGGATGAAGTTCGGGTTCTGGGTCCGGACCAGGGTGCGCAGCACGATGACGTAGAGAGCCAGCCCGATGACCAGCACGCCGAGCCACGCCAACCGCCGGGATAGATCACGCATGGATGGATCCTCGCGCACGGGGACGGCCGCGCGCCAGGTCCGCGGCCGGAAGCGGGTACCCGGCAAACCATGGAGATCACTTATCATGCCCGCCATGCCCGCCATGCCCGCCGCGCCCACCCAGCCGCCACCCACGTTCGACGCCGCCGACGCCTATCCGGAGCTGCACCGGCTGCGGGCCGCGCTGGCCGCCCTGGACTGGGCCGGGGCACGGGCGGTCGTCGACGCCGCGGCGGAACCGGCCGGACGCACCCTGCTGATCCGGGCGGCCGGCGACCGGGAAGGGATCGAGCCGTTCCTGCGCGGCGTGCTGGCCCGCGACCCCGACGACGCCGTCGCCGGATCCCTGCTCGGCGGCCACCTCGTCCTGGAGGCTTGGAAGGTCCGGACGTCGGCAGAAGCCCAGTACGTGAGCGCCGAACGGTTCCGCGGTTTCCACGAACAGTTGCGCCGGGCCGAGCAGGTGTTCATCGACGCGGCCGCCCGTAACCCCGCGGAGTTGTCGATCTGGTGCCAGCGGCTGATCAGCGCCCGGGGCCTGGAACTGGGGCTCTCCGAGGTGCGCCGGCGCTACGACCGGCTCGCGGCGTACGACCCGCACCACCTGCCCGCGCAGTACCAGCTGCTGCAGTCTTTGTGCCCCAAGTGGAGCGGGACCTGGGAGCAGATGCACACCTTCGCCCACGAGTGCATGCTGGCGGCGCCGAAGGGCGCCCCGAACGCCGTGCTGGTCGTCACGGGCCACCTGGAGCGGTGGCTCGACGACGACAGCGGGCGATATCTCGCGACACCGTTCGCCCGCAACGAGATCTACGAGGCGGCCGCCCGTTCGGTGTGGGACCCGAGTTTCCGGCACGGCCCCGGCTGGGTCGCGGTGCGCAACACCTTCGCCATGGCGTTCAGCCTGCTGGACGACCACGCCGCCGCGGCCGCGCAGTTCGCCGCGCTGGGCCGCTTCGGCACCGAGGACCCCTGGCACTACCTCGGCGAACCCGCCGCAGAGTTCACGAAGCGACGGGCGCTGGCGTACGCGAAGGGCGGCCCCCGATGATCCGCCGGACCGAGGTCGACGGCGTGCCGACCCTGATCTCACCCACCGCGGGACCGATGCGGGCCGGGCTGATGTTCCGGGTCGGCCGGGCCGACGAGACGCTGCCCCGCGCGGGCATCACCCACCTGCTTGAGCACCTGGTGCTGTATCCCCTGGGCTTGGCCGACTACCACTACAACGGCACCACCGCCCCGGTCACGACCCACTTCCACATGGAGGGGCCGGAGCAGGAGGTCGCCGGCTTCCTGTCCGGCGTGTGCAAGACGCTGAGCGATCTGCCGCTGCACCGGCTGGAGACCGAGAAGGCGATCCTGCGTACGGAGGGCAGCAGCCGCTCGTCACATGTCACCGAGCCGATGGCGCTGTGGCGGTACGGGGCCCGCGACCACGGCCTCGTCAGCTACCCGGAGTGGGGGCTTCCCATGATCACTCCGGACGACCTGAGAGCCTGGGCCGACAGCTACTTCACCCGAGACAACGCGGTGCTCTGGATCGCCGGCCGGGAGGTGCCGGCGGGCCTGACCCTGCACCTGCCCGGTGGCACGCGCCGCCCGGTGCCGCCCGCGTCGTCGACGCTGCCGGTCACCCCGGCGTACTTCGCCACCGACTCGCAGGCCGTGGCGCTGGACGCGGTCGTCCGGAGCCGGACGACCGCGTCGGTGTTCGCCGGGGTGCTGGAGCGCGAGTTGTTCCGCGGACTGCGCCAGGAGGGCGGGCTGTCCTACGTCGCCAGCGCCGACTACAACCCGAGGGGCGACGGCCACGCGGTCATCACCGCGCTCGCGGACGCGCTGCCGGAGAAGCAGGACGCGGTGCTCGGCGGTTTCATCGACATCCTGGCGAAGCTGCGGGTCGGCCGGATCGAGCAGGCCGACATCGACGCGGTGGTCACCAGGAAGTCCGGCGCGCTGGACAACGACGAGTCGTCCGCCGCCCGGCTGCCCTCGTCCGCCTTCGCCCTGCTCACCGGGGACCCGCACCCGTCGGCCGAGGAACTGGCCGTCGAACTCAAGAGCGTCACGGTCGGGGACGTGCACGAGGTGGCTCTCGAGGCGCTGGACTCGGCCCTCCTGATGGTGCCGGACGGGCGCAGCGCCGACTGGGCCGGCTTCGCGCAGGCCCCGTCGAGGTCCAGCGCGGCGGTCACCGGGGCCACCTACCGGAACCTGGAGGGACACGACGTCCGGCTGGTCGTCGGGCCGGAGGGCGCCAGTCTCGTCACCGCGCGGACCATGGCGACCGTCCGCTACGACCAGTGCGCGGCCGTGCTGGGCTGGCCCGACGGCCGCCGGCTGATGATCGGCCACGACGCCGTGACCGTCGCCGTGGAACCGACCATGTTCGCCGGAGCCCGGGCCGCGCTGCCGGTCATCGACGCGGCCGTGCCGGCGCACCTGCGCGTGGTGATGCCCGCGCGCGATCCGTCGGCGATCCCGCAGCCGGACCCGGCGGCGCACCGCCGGACGGGAAACCCCCGGCCGGGCGACATCAGCACGCCGTGGTCCATCGCCGGGATCGCGATGCTGGTCGTGGTCCTGCTGGTGGTCGGCGGGCCGACCGTGGCGCTCACCGCGGGCCTGCTGAATTCCCCACGGCCCGACAGTGAACTGTGGGTGATGGCCGGGGCGGGCGCGCTGCTGTCGGCCTACCTGGTCTACGCCGTGATCAAGAACATCAAGCGGCTCCGGCTGCGCCTGCCCTGAGCCGGTGACATCCGGTGGCCGGTCATATGAGTCCCGCGAGTTTGTACAGCACCAGGGAGCCGGCGACGGCGACGTTGAGGCTGTGGCCGGTTCCCACCATGGGGATCTCCACCGCGTAGTCGATCAGGTCGAGAGCCTCGGGCGGGATGCCGGTGGCCTCGTGGCCGAGGATCATGATGGTCCGGCGGTCGGCGACGGGGAGATCGGCCAAGCGGATCGCCTCGTCGGCCAGTTCCACCCCGACGATGCGCGAGCCGTTGGTGCGCTCCTTCGCGAGCCAGCCGGTGGGATCCCCGACTCGGTGCACGCAGCTGGGCCGGCGCAGCGTATTGCCCCGGGCGAGGGCTTCGTCGACCCACCGGAACGGTGGCACGGCCAGGCAGGCACCCACCGCATCGCAGGTACGGAGAAGGGTGCCGAGATTCGTCCCGTGCATCGGCCACAACGTGGCCGCGACCAGATGTCCCCAACAGCGATGTCCGCGGGGTCGCCGGGCGGCTCGTAGGTCGTTGCGGGAACGCACCCGGATCGCGGGGCTCACCGGAGAGGGGCGATCGGGCCCCTTGGATCGGAAATCACCAGGTAAGGACGCTTCGCGGCGCGCCCGGGCCATCGTCGACAACAACGTCGCCGCTGAGGATAGCCGCGACAGCCAGGGCGTGCCAACGAAGATCTGTTGCTGGTCATGAAACGTGGACCGGTCCGGTCCGCAGGTCGTCGCCGACTGCGACGAAGGTGGACTGGAAGTCGTCGAGGCGCCGGTAGTGCTCCTGCAGGGCGGCCCACCACTCGTTCTCCCGAGCGTTCCGGGTGTCCACCTTGTTCCGGTGGTCCTGCCGGACGGCCGGGTCGGCACTGCCCCTGGCCTCGTACCGGGCCCGCGCCTCGGCGTCGGCCGCGTCGACGAACCGGTCGGCGTGCTGTTTCAGGGTGATCGAGCCTCGCACCAGCGCTTCGAAGTCGTCCTTCGCCTGGTGCGGTGCGCCGTCGTCGATGCCGAGGATCCGCCGTGCTTCGGCCATCCCGGTACGCACCGCCACCCGGACCTCTTTGCCGGTCCCATCCGCCTCGGGGGTCCGGCCGGTGAACTGGTTGGTGAGCTCGCTCGACATGTCCGGCCGGGTCAGGTATTCGATGAGCACCGACGGGTTCTCCGGCTTGACGTTGCCGTAGGAGGCCGAGCCGCTGTCCTCACCGCTGGACACCGCCGCGATGTCGCCGCTGGCCGGCCCGGTGCCGCTGCTCTCCATCGCCTGGTACGGATCGCCCATGTAGCCGCGGCCGAGCAGCAGCCGCGGCAGGTGGGCGCGGACGTTCTGCTGGGTCATCGAGGTGCCGGTGTTCGTGGAGCTCTGTGCGATGTGCTCGCGGTGGACGCCGGCGTCCATGCCGGCGAGCCGGGCCGCGACCGGTGTCAGGCCGAGCTTCGGCAGCGCGGACCGCATCCGGACGTCGGCGCTGGGCACGGCCGGGAAGTCAAGCTTGTCCGGGGACAGCAGTTGCGCCGCGTTGGGCAGCAACACGTCCGGTGTGAGGCCGGAGCGCACCTGGTCGGCGCCCGGGTAGCCGGGCTGGTGCAGCCGGTCGCTGCCTTTGCCGAGCATGTCGGTGGCCATCTGCTGCAGCGTCGTCGCGCCGCCGATGTCCTCCGGCGTGAACCGCGGCGGGATCAGCAGACCGTTGCGGGTGCTCCAGCCCGGGTCTGCGCCCGGGGCCGCGTTCGGCCGGTACGCGCCCGGTGAGTTCAGCGGCGCCGGGTCGTGGGCGGTCGTGTCGGTCCGCAGGTCACCGGCCCACCGGTCGACGGTGACTTCCTGCCCGAAGGTGACCGTTCCGGCGGGCACGACCCGCTTGCCGCGGTGGTAGACGCTGATCTCGAACGTCGGCCTGAGCACGATCCGGGCCTTCACGCCGCGCGCCGAGCTGATGCTGGTCGCCCGCTGCTCGGTTTCGATCGCCGAGGTGTGTCCCGTGAGGGTGGTCGCGGCGAACTGGTGACCGCCGCCGATCGCGGCCTGCTTGCCGTCACTGTTGACGATGCCGGTCCCGGCCGCGCCGATGAACGCCTGGCCACCGCGGGCGGTGCGGACCACCCTGGTCGACCGGCGGGTGCCGACGGTACGCACATCGACGTCGTCGTGATCGGCCGTGCTGCTCGTCGCGCGGCGTGGCCCAGGCGATGTCCTCGGCCACCCGGAACGCGATTTCCGCCTCCAGGTCACCGTCACGCGCCGGCCGGGGCGCCCGCGGCGGCTCATCGACGTCGTCGACGCTGACGACGAATCGCACCGGCGACCGCACCAGGTGCGAGTTTCCGCCGCCGGGCGGAGGGTCGATCCACCGCCCTTGGTGCAGCCGGGTGGGCGTGAGGGTGACCCGGTGCCAGCCGCCGGAGCCGTCCCGCACGTCGAACGCGCGGCCGCCGGACGCGAAGAACGACGGGAGATCGGTACGCAGCGCGCGATCGATCGCCAACGTGTCCACCACGACCCCAGCGGCATCCTGTGGCGTGGTGCCGGCTGTGGACGGCCGCACCCGCCGCCGGACATGGGCCTGGACGGCCCGGACGAGTTCGGTGGCGAGGCGGTCCGGGTCGACGGCGTGGTCCACGTCGGACAGCAGATCGGGCCGGGCCGCGTAGAGACCCAGCCCGCGCGGTGCGCGTCGCTGTCGAGGCGGTGGGGCCGCCGCGATCTCGGGCAGTCGCGCCAGCACCATCTCGATGGATTCAAGCGGCTGAGGCAGCGGCAGTCGCTGGTCGACATGGCCGGTCCGGTGCCACTGATCCGCCAGCGTGACCGGTTGGTCGGTGGCTTGCCCGGGACGACAAGCCGTCACCCGGTGGTCCGAAAGCGATCACCGGTGCCAAGGCTGTGCATGTGGCCATCATGGTTTTCGACGGCTACGACCAGCTGAATGGAAGCCTACGGGAAGTTACCTTTTCGGTGGCCTGCTCACGTTGGACGACTCAGTTTCGCCTCGACTCGTTCGACGTCGGGATGGCCCAACTCGCTGAGGATCTCGTGGGCCGCGCGCCAGGCCTGCTGTGCCTGGTCGACGTGGGACGCGGCGGCGTGCGCGTCGCCCATCCGCAGCAGGCTGTCGGCCACGAGCAGGCGTTCGCCGTTCTCGCGGCGCAGCGACAGCGCCCGTTCATAGCAGTCCAGGGCCGCCTGCGTCTCTCCCGATTCGGCGTGCGCCAGGCCGCAGCCCTCCCAGGCGACCGCCTCCCCGACGCGGTCCCCGATCTGCTGGTACGCCGCGATGGCCGTGCGGCAGACGGCGATGGCCCGTGGCTGGTCGCCGGAGAGGAAGTGGACGCAGGCGAACAGGTACAGCGCGAACGCCGGCCCCGCGCGCAGCCCCGCGGTCACCGACAGGTCCAGCACCCGGTGCAGATGGCGTAGCGCGTCGGGACGCCGGCCCAGGCGCCAGAACAGCATGGCGAGGTCACGGTGGGTGCGGGCCTGGCCGACCCGGTCGGCCAGCGCCTCGTACCGGACCAGAGCGTCGCGGGCCAGGGCCGCGGCCTGGTCGTAGTCGCCGACGCGGGCGTACGCGGTCCCGAGCAGGCGCAGCGCCTCCCCCTGACCGGCGGGGTCGCCGAGGCGGTGGGCGGCGTTCAGCGCCTGTCGCAGGACGGCGATCATGTCGACCCAGTACCCGCGCCGGTCGAGGAACGTGACCAGGGTCAGGGCGAGTCGGAAGGCATGTGCGGGGAACTCGGAGGAGGCGGCCTGGTCGACCACTGCGAGCAGGACCGGACGTTCCGCGGCGAGCCAGGCGGCCGCCTGCCGATCGGTGTCGAAGCCCTGCGGCGTCACGCCGTCCTGGGGTGGGCCGAGCTCGATCACGTCCCGGTGCGGATAGAGCAGGCCGTCGGCCGCGTACGCACTGTGCAGGTAGTAGTCGAGCACGCGGTGCAACGGCTTCGCTGGTTCCTCGTCCAGGCGTTCGGCAGCGTACGCACGCAGCAGGTCGTGCGAGGCGAAGCGGCCCTCCGTGTGCTCGACGACCAGGTGCGCGTCGGCGAGCTCGGCGAGCAGCTCGTTGGCTCGCCGGGCCGGGACGCCGAGCAGGGCACCCGCCGCGGCGACGGTGAGGTCCGGGCCGCAGTGCACCCCGAGCAGGCGGAACAGCTTGGCTGCAGCGGGGGTCAAGCACTCGTATGACCAGGAGAAGACCGTGCGTACGTCGATGGTCCGGTCCACGCTCGACAGCGCGTCCAGCCGGTCTTCCACCGCACGCAGCTCATCGACCAGGGCGGCGAGGGCGAATCGGCGATGCAGCGCGCCACGGGTGGCGACCAGGGTCATGGCCAGGGGGAGCCGCGCGCAGTGTTCGATGATCTCGTCGACGGAGCGCGGTTCGGCGGCGACCCGGTCCGCACCGAGGCGGGCGGCCAGCAGCTGCCGCGACTCGGCGACGGTGAGCAGGTCAAGGGTCATCGGGTGAGCGCCGTCGGTCACCACCAGCGCGGGCAGCATGTGACGGCTGGTCACCACCGCCAGGCAGCCGGCCGAGTTCGGCAGCAACGGGCGCACGTGGTCGGCGTCGCGTGCGTTGTCGATCAGCACCAGGACGCGCTTGCCGGCGACGAGCCGCCGGTAGAGGCCGACCTGGGCGGGCAGGGTGACCGGGATGCTCTGGGGTGGGACGTCGAAGGCCCCGAGGAAGCCGCGGACCGCCTCCGCCGGGGTCGTCGCCGGCCCGCTCGCGTCGTAGCCATGCAGATTGACGTAGAGGATTCCGTCGGGGAAGCGGTCGGGCACGGTGGTCGCCCAGTGCACGGCCAGTGCTGTCTTGCCGACGCCGGCCGTGCCGGAGATGACGATCAGCGGCTGGCCGGCGGCGGTGTCGAGCCCGGCCAGGTCGGCGTGGCGGCCGACGAAGGCGGGGACATCCGGCGGTAGTTGCGCGGGCCTGTCCCGCTCACCCGCGGCGTGGCTCCTGAGCACCGTCCGGTGCAGGTCGGCCAGTTCCGCTCCGGGCTCGATGCCCAGTTCGTCGATGAGTCTCTTGCGCGCGCGTCTGTAGCAGTCGAGCGCCTCGGCGGTGTGCCCGGCGTGGTGTAGTGCCCGGATCAGCGCACCGGTCAGGGGCTCGACCAGCGGGTTCTCCTCGACCAAGCCGGTCAGGGTCTCGACGGCATGGGCCGGGTCAGCGACGCCGGACCACGTGATCACGGTGTCCAGGTGGCGGCGGGACCAGGTGTCGCGTGCCTCGGCCGCCCACCGGCCCGGAACTCCGGCCAGGGGGGTGCCGCGCCAGTGGGCCAGCGCTTCGTCGAGGAGCTTGCGGGGGTCGAGATCGTCGCGGGCCCTGGCCACGAGGTGCCGGTAGCGGTGCAGGTCCACCTCGTCTGGGTCGACGTCGAGCCGGTATCCGCCGGAGGCGCTGGCGAGCGTGTCGTCGTCGCCGGTCGTACGCAGCAACCGACGGATCCGGGCGATGTGAGCGTGCACGGCGCGGCGGGCCGCTGCGGGCGGGTCGTCATCCCAGAGCCGGGCGATCAACGTCTCGGCCGGCACGACGCGGCCCGCGTCGACGAGCAGGGCAGCCAGGGCGATTCGTTGCTGAGGCGGCCCGGAATCGAGCCGGCGCCCGTCCTTCCACACCTCGACCGGCCCGAGGAGCCGGAACTCACGCACCAGCCATCCACCTCCGCGGGGTTGGTTGCCTCCTGTGATGCTGGCAGCGGGTGTCAAATTTGCACGCCAACATTCCGCCAACATGACTGCCGCACCCTTCGATGCGTCCACGACAATACTCTCGGAGGTCACCGATGCGATCCCAACTTGCGCTGCTGGCGACGGCCGCGGCAGTGGCATCCGGCCTGGCGCTCGCCGCGCCGGCCACCGCCGCGCCCGTCCAGGTTGCGCCCGCCAAGGCCGCACCCAGCATCACGTCCATCGTCGACGCGGCGGCGGCAGCACTCGCTGCGAAGGCGCCCAAGCGCGCCGACGGACTGACCGAACCGATCTACTGGGTGCACGGCATCGACTGGAAGGGCGCAGCGTCGGCCGACTGCAAGCAATGGAACGCCGCGATCAGCCGCTACAAGAGTCTGGGCGCCAAGGGGGCCCAGCGCACGGTCGCTTATTACACGAAGGACAAGAACTGCAACACGCGGATCGGCAAGTTCCCGAACCATTCCGGGAACCTGGACGACATCGGCAAGGCACTGGCGTGGGACATCTACAACCGCTACACCAAGAAGAACAAGTCGGTCGACGCCGTCGGCCACTCGATGGGCGGCCTGATCATCCGGGCCGCGATCACCGGCGTACAGAAGAAGCTGAAGGGCTGGCCGCCGAGGTTGTACGTCGAGGACGTGGTAACCATCAGCACTCCGCACACGGGCTCGAAACTGGCGTTCGGCTGTGGCGGGCAGTGCAACGACCTGATCCCCGGCTCATCCTTTCTGAAGTGGCTCAGCAAGAATCCGCAATCGACGCAGGGCACCGACTGGACCCTGATCGGCGCGGGTGACGACGACGCGGTCGACTGGCGGTCGGCGGTCTCCACCAACTCCAAGTCGGCGGGTTGGATGTCGGCCGGGCACAAGGTGGTCTTCAGGAGTGGCCAGGGTCTCGAGCACAGCAAGATCTACAAGATCATCTCAACTCGGCGCGCGTACAAGCTGCGCTACTGGAACTTCTACCGGAATGCGTGGATCACTCAGACCACCGGCGCGAGCCCGGTCATCGTGGCTCGCAACGCCAACTACTACTGGCGCAACTGGTGAGCTGAGCTCAGGAGCATGGTGGCCGGTCCGCTGCTGCGGGCCGGCCACCGGTGCGTAACGGAAAGTAACCGAGCGCGGTTAGTGAACGGCGGCGACCTCGGGCGCCACGGCCTCGACCGGGAGCTGCCACGGGCGGACGACCAGCAGCAGCACCACGTTGGCCGCGACCATGCCGCCGGCGATCACCAGGGCCATGCCGGTCGCGCCCGTGCCGAGGACGCCGACCAGCGGGGCAGCCAGCGCGCCCACGCCGAACTGGACCGCGCCGAGCAGGGCGGCCGCGGTGCCCGCTGCCTCGCCGTGGCGGGACAACGCCAGCGCCGGGGCGTTCGGCAGGGCCAGGCCGGCTGACGCCAGCACCACCCACAGCGGGATCAGCACGCCCACCAGGCCGCCGAAGCCGGTGGCCGCGAAGAGCAGCAGCACCAGGCCCGCGCCCGCGCCGCCGGCGAGCGAGGTGATCAGGATCTGCGACGGGCTCCAGCGGCGCAGCAGCCGCACGTTGAGCTGGGTCGCGGTGATCAGGCCGATCGCGCCGGCGCCGAAGACGTAGCCGAACTCCTGCTCGTTGAGGCCGTACTGATCCTGGAAGACGAACGAGGAACCCGAGACGTAGGCGAACAGCGCGGCCATCGCCAGCCCGGCCACCAGGATCAGCCCGAGGTAGGCGCGGTCGCCGAAAAGCCGGCCATAGTCGCGCAGCGTGCCGGCCACGCCGCCGTTGCGCCGCCGTTCGACCGGCAGCGTCTCGGGCAGGGCCAGCGCGGTCACCGCGAGCATCGCGATGCCGAAGAGCGCCAGTACCACGAAGACTCCGCGCCACGACGTCCAGCTCAGGGTGATGCCGCCGAGCGTCGGCGCCAGGATCGGCGCGGCGCCCATGACGAGCATGAGGCGGGAGAGCAGCTTGGCGGCGGCGAGGCCGGTGAACAGGTCTCGCACGATCGCCATCGCGACGACCGCCGCGGCTGCGGCGCCCAGGCCCTGCAGCACCCGCAGCGTGCCGAGCAGCGCGAGGTTGGGCGCGATCACGCAGAACACCGACGCGAGGATGTGCACGGCGACGCCGGCCAGCAGCGGCGCGCGGCGCCCGACGGCGTCGGAGACCGGGCCGATCAGCAGCTGGCCGAGGGCGAGGCCGGCCAGGGTGCCGGTGAGGGTGAGCTGCACCGCCGCGGTGGTCGTCTGCAGGTCGTCGGTGATCGTCGGCAGGGAGGGCAGATACATGTCGATGGTGAGCGGGCCGAGGGCGATGAGGAAGCCGAGCACCAGCACGAGCTGGAGCCGCTCGCGGGAGGACATGCGCTCCCCGGGCGTCAGCGCCGTTGGCGGTGCTTCGAGGCGTTCAGGCGCCTGGGTCATGAGGTGGATCCCATCCGTCGTCCGGTCGGTCGCAGTCCAGCGTCCGACACAGGTACGACAAGTTTCCGGCCGTGACCGTGATTCCCCGGAAAGCAAATTCGTGCCGCCGGTCACACTTGCGGAAAATGCTTCATTGCGGGCAGGTAAAAACCCCGGTGCGCCGACCGGATAATGGAAATTCGGTTGACGCAACGGGGTCGAAGCGGATTATCGGTGGGATCAGAACGGCGTCAGCACGATGCGCGCCTGCCGCGGGTCGCCGGAGTGCACCAGCGATTCCTGGTTCTGCACGTCGTCGAAGGCGAAGCCGTAGGCCTTACCGTCGACCATCTGCTCGTGGATGATCCGCGAGTAGTGGTTGGTCAGCGTGCCCCGGTAGAAGTCGGCCGCGGTCCCGCCGGGCTGGGTGTCCAGCGTGCCGAGCGTGCCGCGGTGCAGCGCCGCGCAGAGCGTCCGGGCGATCGGCCCGACGATCTGGTCGTTCGGCGCGCCCAGCGCCCCGTCGCAGCCCCACACGTCGGCGGTCGACGGCCTGGTGAAGGAGGCCACCGTCCTGCCGGTGGTGTCCGTGAAGTTCATGACGTCGCCCGCGGTGCGCCCGAAGAACTTCGCGTCCGGCCGGTCACCGAACGGCACCACGGTCAGCGTCCTGGCCGCGTACGCCTGCCACGCCGAGGTGATGTACGGGTCCAGATACGTCGTGCTGAACTGGCCGCCGTCGGCGGCCTTGCCCGGCGCGAGCACCCGCAGCACGGTCCCGTCGGCCCGCGTTTGTACCGTCTTGGCGAAGCCGGGCTGGGCCTTGATCTGGTCGATGACCCGCTGCCGCCCGCCGGCCTTGAGCTCGCCGGTCCGGCTGGTGGCCCCGTCGCCGCCCTGGACGGAGACGACGTGGGGGACGGCGAACATGTCCACCTGTGAGCTGTTCAGCCACAGGCCGGAGTCGTTGAGGGTGAACTCGCTCCAGTCGAAGAGGATGTCCCGGTTCGGATCGGCGCCGGCCCACGGGGCGGGCTGGACCAGGCCGTCGGTGCTGAGCCGGAAGTCGAGCTTGCTGCCGAAGGACATGTAGAGCCGGCCGGAGATGTTCTTCGGCATCCTGACGGTGGTGCTGGCGCCGTCGGCCGGCCCGGGGATCGACACGTCCGGCGCCGGCACCGGGGTGGGCCGGCCGCCGGTCCAGTTCGAGAACGTGCCCGCCGCGTCGACGTAGCCCAGCCTGCCGGTGGTCAGGTTGACACCGAGCAGGTAGAGGTACACCGCGTCGGGGCGACCGGTGTTGTTGGTGACCGTGACCGGCAGCAGCTTCGCGGCCGGCGGCGGTGCCGGGTTGTTCGTCGCGCCGGTGGCCGGCGTCGTCGCCGGCGGCCGGGTCGTGGGGGTGCCGGTGGCCGGCGCGGCCGTGGGGTTGTTCGTCGTCGGCGCGGCCGTGGGCGCGGTCGGGCCGGCGCCGCAGGGCTGGCCGTTCAGCAGGCAGTTGACGGGCGTGCCGCCCGCTCCGACCAGGCCGAACGAGACCTTGGCGCCGGCCGCGACGGTGCCGTTCCAGGACCGGTTGGTGAAGGTCCGGTGGCTGCCGGCGGCGACCATGCCGGTGTCCCAGTAGCTGCCGACGGTGGCGCCGGCGGGCAGGTCGAACTCCACTTTCCAGGACGTCATCGCCGCCGGGCCGCCGTTCGTGATGGTGACGTCGCCCTGCCAGCCGGAGCCCCAGTCGGACGTCTTGGTGAAGGCCGCGGTCGCCGCTGTCGCGGCGGCGACCGGCAGGGCGATCCAGGCTGTGCCCGCAGCCGCGAGGACGGCGGCCACGGAGAGGATGAGTGTTCGTTTGCGGCGCATGGGGGACTGCCTCCGGGAGCGGTGTTCGGGGGTCTTCCGCCATTGATATAGCTCCCGGTATTAAAGGGACCTTAAATTGAGATCGAAGAATCGCCCGCCGATCGCGGACGGCGCGATCGGCGGGCGATAACAGTTTTTCGCTATACCCGGCGCCATTTTTGATTCAGGGTGCCCGCGCAGTCCCACAGCTGCAGCCGCGCGCCGTCGGCGGAGTTCCAGTCCCTGATGTCGATGCACTTGTTCGCCTGCGGGTTGACCAGATCGCCCGCCGCGGAGAGCACGAACTGCTGCGCCGGGTTGCCGCTGCAGCCGACGATCTGGATGATCACGCCGTTGGCGGTCGAGCCCCACGGCACGTCCATGCACTTGTTGTTCGACGTCTGCAGCGTGCCGTTCACGAAATTCCACTTCTGCGCGGCCGTGTTGTTGCAACCCCACATCTGCAGCAGCACCCCGTCGGAGAAGTTGCTGTTCGGCACGTCGATGCACCGGTTGTTCCAGTTGCTGACGACCGAGCTGGCGCCTCCACCGCCCCCGCTGGTGGTCAACGACAGGCCGTAGACGCCGAGGATCTCGTTGACCGGCTGGAACCACATGGTGCCGCCGGACGAGCAGTTGCCGGTGCCGCCGGAGGTCACCCCCTGGGCCTGGTTGCCGGAGATCCAGGAACCGCCGGAGTCGCCCGGCTCGGCGCAGGCGTTGCTGCGGCTGAGACCGGAGACGGCTCCCTGCGAGTACACGATGGTTTCGTCGCGGCCCAGGATGGTGCCGCAGCGCCAGCCGGTGGTCCGTCCCGAGCGGCAGACCGAGCTGCCGACCGCGGCGTCCTGCGAGCCGGACACCAGCACGTTGCCGCCGGAGTAGTTGTTGACCCAGGGCTGCGGTGTCCAGTTGCCGTTGGTCCGGATCCACGAGTAGTCGTTGCCCGGGAAGGACGAACCGGCGAAGGTGCCCTGCGCGACATTGTTGTAGCCCAGCGTCGGGCTGTTCACGCCGCCGCAGTGCCCGGCGCTGACGAAGCCGCCCGCGACCGCGAAGCCCACCGAGCAGAGCGTGTTGCCGTTGATCACGTACTGGTCGCCGCCGCGGATGTCGTACATCGGCTTCGGCGCCTCGGCCGCCTCGACGACCGTGACCGCCCCCGCGCCGCTGGTCGCGGCGAAGGTGCGAGCGGCGGCCGACCTGCCGGGCGCGGCCGTCACCACGATGCGGTTGGCCGCGACGTCGACGTACCAGCCGCGGACCGTGGTGTTCTTGACCTTGGCGGCGTTCGCGTCGAGTCTGCGGCGCGCGGCCGTCAGGTCCGCGGTGCTGTGCGCGACCACCTTGGGGGTCGCGCCCGCCTTGCGGATGACGGCCGCCGCGCCCAGGTCGGTGACCGCGACGGTGAGCCGGGTGCCGCCGGCGGGGATCCAGGCGCCGGCGAATGCCGCGCCGAGCTGGGTGCGCAGCCGCTTCTCCAGCACCGGGGCGGCGGCCTCGGTGGCGAGGCGGGCCGCGATCTGGTCATCGGTGAGCCGCAGGTCGCGGCGCAGCGCCGCGACCATGCCGGGGGCCATGTCGAACCTCGAGGCCGCGTTCGGCGCGGCGGGTGTCGGCGGCTCGGCGGCGAAGCTCGCGGCCGGCAGGACGCCGAGGGCGGTGAGCGCCGCGGTGGCGACGCTCAGCGTTCGGACAGCACGGGACATGGGGATCCTTCCGCTGAACGGGGGAGTATCCGGGGGAAGGAGAGCGCTCTCTTAATCGGAGTCTGTCGATCCTTGAACGATCTGTCAAGAAACTTCAATGATCGTTGTCCATCGATGTCATTGTGGCGTTCTCCGGCGCTGGGCTGTCAGACGTGCTAGCTTGGACTAGTTGCCGTTCCGATTTCTCATATTTGCCAGAGCCTGGTGGGTATCCGAACCCATCGGGCTTTTGTCGTAATGAGTCCGGTTTCCTTGTTCTCTACGGGCGGCGACGGAGTTCGCGAGGTGCGAGCTCCCTGTGGTTTCGAAAGGGTTCAGCATGGCTGTCGGCACAGTGAAGTGGTTCAACGCGGACAAGGGCTTCGGCTTCATCACCCAGGACGGCGGTGCGCCGGACGTGTTCGCTCACTTCTCCGCCATCGCCTCTGACGGGTACCGCACCCTCGAGGAGAACCAGCGGGTGGAGTTCGACATCGAGCAGGGCCAGAAGGGCCTGCAGGCTGCGAACATCCGCCCCATCTGACGTACGTCACGAGGGCCGTGCCTTCCGCGTTGTAGCGGAGGGCGCGGCCCTCGGTCGTTTGCCCCCACTTTGACCTCATCTACTCGAGTTCCTACTCGACGTCAAACTCAGAATCGAGTTCTGTGAAGACCTTCTCCGGAGCCCCTTACGCGGCCGTGACCCACAGCGCCCTGCAGCGACGCCTGCTGCGCAACGCCTCGTTCCCGCCGCGCACGGTGCAGCAGGACGCCCTCAAGATGGGCCCTGTACCGATGGTCCCGGAGGTCCACCTCTTCCTCGCCGAGGATTCCGTGCTGCTCTGGGCCCGGCTCGAGGCCGAGGACGGCGGCCCGCTGCCCGCGCCGTACTGGGCGACGCCGTGGCCGGGTGGCCAGGCCCTGGCCCGCTACGTGCTGGACAACCCCGAACTCGTCGCCGGCCGGCGCGTCCTCGACCTCGCGTCGGGCTCCGGCCTGGTCGCCATCGCCGCCGCGATCGCCGGCGCCGCCGAGGTGACCGCCAACGACACCGACGGCTACGCCATCGCCGCGATCCAGGCGAACGCGAACGCCAACGGCGTGCGGGTCGTCACCGTCGTGGACGACATCACCGACGGTGACGGCGACGAGGCCGAGGTGATCCTCGCCGGCGACTGCCTCTACACCGCCGAGGTCGCCGCCAAGATGCTGCCCTTCATCGGCCGCGCGATGCAGCGTGGCGCGACCGTGCTGCTGGGTGACCCCGGCCGCGGCCACGCTCCGGCCGGGCTGCTGCGCACCCTGACCACGTACGATTCGGCGCCCCTGGTCTCCGGCGAGGACGGCCAGCGGAGCCAGACCAGCGTGCTCACCCCGGTCGCGGTTGCCCTCACGAGCTAGGTGCCCCTCGCCGTTCCCGGTCGGGCGTGCAAGGCTGAACGCTGACGCGCGCGCGACCGGGGGTTGCTGGATGAACGTGGGGTATCAGTCGTGGGGATGATCAAGGTCGTCGGGCTCGTGCTGCACCCACGGCGGGATTGCGGCGCCGCCATCGACGCCATCGTCAAGTGGGCCACCTCGCGGGAGGTCACCGTGCTGGGCCTGCACGACGAGATCAACCGGATCGACTGCGAGGCCGTCGCGGTCGACGCCGGCGAGATGGTCGACCGCGCCGGGCTGCTGGTCAGCCTGGGCGGCGACGGCACCATGCTGCGCACGATGCGCCTGGTCGAGGGCCGTAAGACGCCCGTCCTGGGCGTCAACGTCGGCCGCCTGGGCTTCCTCGCCGAGGTGGACCTGCCCGACCTGGCGGGCGCGCTCACCTCGATCGACGACCACCGGTTCACCATCGAGTCCCGCACGGCGGTGCGCACGGTGCTGCCCGACGGCGAGGAAGTCTCCGCCTTCAACGACATCGCGCTGGTCCGGGTGCCCGGCTTCGGGCTGGCCCACGTCGGCATCAACGTCGAGGGCAGCAACTTCGTCCGGTACGCGGCCGACGCTGTGATCGTCGCCACCCCGACCGGTTCCACGGCGTACAGCTTCTCGGCCGGTGGCCCGATCGTGTCGCCGAACGTCGAGGGCCTGCTGGTCAGCGCCGCCGCCGCGCACTCCTCGTTCAACCGCTCGCTGATGCTCTCGGCGGACGAGCGGCTCCATCTCGACGTGCTGCCGACCAGCGGCCGGCTGGCCATCGAGGTCGACGGCATCATCAAGGGTTACGCCGAGGCCGGCCAGCGGCTCGACATCACCCCGGTGCCCGGCGCCGCCCAGGTCATCCGCTTCGGCCAGACCTCGTTCTACGAGCGGGCCCGGCGCAAGCTGCGGGTCGAGGGCAGCGCCCAGGTCGGCCCCGGCGACCTGGGCGACGCGACGGTCGTGGACAGCTTCGAGCAGTCCCGCTACGAGGTGCTGCTCGGCGGCGAGCTCGCCGGGGTCCTGCACTACCGCCGCCACGGCGGCGAGGTCGAACTGGCGCACACCGAGATCGACCAGGCCTTCGAGGGCCGCGGGCTGGCCGGCCGGCTCGCCGCGGCCGCGCTCACCGACGCCCGGGGCCGGGCCACCCCGGTCGTGGTGAGCTGCCCCTACGTCGCCGGTTACGTCGAACGGCATCCCGAGTTCCACGATCTGCTCGCCACGAAGGGAAATCCCGGATGACCAAACCCGTCTGCACCCACCTCGACCAGGTTCAGGACGTCAAGCCGTCCGGCGACGGCTGCGTGGAGTGCCTGGCCGAAGGTGGCCGCTGGGTGCACCTGCGGGTCTGCATGACCTGCGGGCACGTCGGCTGCTGCGACTCGTCGCCCGGCAAGCACGCCACCGCACACTTCCACGCCGGCGGCCACCCGATCGTGCAGTCGTACGAGCCGGGCGAGAACTGGTGCTGGTGCTACCTCGACAACGTGGCCTTCGAGGTCGCGAACGCCCCCTCGTTCACGCATCCCTGAGGACTGAACCATGGGCCATCCCGCCATCCTGACCGTCGACGACGATGCCTCGGTGTCCCGGGCGATCGCCCGGGACCTACGGCGCCGGTACGGCGAGGCGTACCGGATCATCCGCGCCGCCTCGGCCGCCGAGGCCCTCGAAGCGCTCAAGGAGATCAAGCTCCGGGGCGGCCGGGTGGCCGTCCTGCTGGCCGACTACCGGATGCCGCAGATGAACGGCATCGAGTTCCTCGAACAGGCGATGGACCTGTTCCCGAACGCCCGCCGCGCCCTGCTGACCGCGTACGCGGACACGGACGCCGCGATCCAGGCGATCAACGTGGTCGACGTCGACCACTACCTGCTCAAGCCCTGGGATCCGCCGGAGGAGAAGCTCTACCCGGTCATCGACGCGCTGCTGGACGCCTGGCAGGCCACCGGTGACCGCGAGGTCGTGGACATCCGGGTGGTCGGGCACCGGTGGAGCGAGCCGTCGTACCAGATCCGGGACTTCCTGGCGCGCAACCTGGTGCCGTACAAGTGGCTCGCGGCCGACGACCCGGAAGGCCGCCGCCTGCTGGACGCCGCCGGGGTCGGCCCGGAATCCATTCCGCTGGTGGTCACCGCCGACGGCCGGGCGATGGCGCAGCCGACCAACTCGGAGGTCGCCGAGGCGGCCGGGCTGTCGACGGCACCCGGGCGCGACTTCTACGACCTGATCATCGTGGGCGGCGGGCCGGCCGGGCTCGGCGCGGCCGTCTACGGCGCCTCCGAGGGCCTCAAGACGCTGCTCGTGGAGCGGCAGGCGGTCGGCGGGCAGGCGGGGCAGAGCTCCCGGATCGAGAACTACCTGGGCTTCCCCGACGGCATCTCCGGCGCGCAGCTCACCGACCGGGCCCGCCGGCAGGCCGGCAAGTTCGAGGCCGAGGTGCTCAACACCCGCGAGGTGGTCGGCCTGCGCGCCGACGGCTCGGCCCGGACGCTGCAGTTCGCCGACGGCGGTGAGGTCTCCGCGCACTCGATCGTGCTGGCCACCGGGGTCGCCTACCGGCCGCTGGTCGCCGACGGCGTCGCCGCGCTCACCGGCTCCGGCGTCTACTACGGCTCGGCGGCGACCGAGGGGCCGTCCTGCGCCGGCAGCGACGTCTACATCATCGGCGGGGCGAATTCCGCCGGCCAGGCGGCGCTCTTCTTCGCCCGGTACGCCCGCAGCGTCACCCTGCTCGTCCGGGGCGACTCGCTGGAGGCCTCGATGTCCTACTACCTGATCCAGCAGCTCAACAAGATCGACAACGTGCACGTCCGGAACCGGTGCGAGGTGGTCGGCGCCCAGGGCAACGGTCACCTGCAGGCGATCACCATCTGCGACAGCAAGAACAACACGGTGACCAGCGTCGAGTGCGGCTACCTGTTCGTCTTCATCGGCGCCGAGCCGCGCACCGACTGGCTCGGCGGCGCCGTCGCGCGCGACGAGAAGGGCTTCGTCTACACGGGCCCGGATCTGCTCAGAAATGGCACCCGTCCGGCGGGATGGGATCGGGACCGGGATCCGTTCTACCTGGAGTGCAGTGTTCCCGGCATCTTCGCCGCCGGCGACGTCCGGGCCAACTCGGTGAAACGGGTGGCCTCGGCGGTCGGCGAGGGCGCGATGGCCGTCACGCTGGTCCATCGTTACCTGGAGGCACAGTAAATGACCGACACCGACGCGGTTGAGGAGATCGAGCTAGAGCCCTGTGAAACCGGCAAGCTCACCCCTGCCGAGCTCAGGACCCTGTTCCTGTTCGAGAAGCTGACCGACGAGCAGCTCACCTGGATCGCCGAGCATGGCTGCACCCAGCACGTGCCCGCCGGGCAACTGGTGCTGCGTGAGGGCGAGCCGGCCGACAGCTTCTTCATGCTGCTCAGCGGCACCATCGCGATCACCCGGCGGGTCGGCCAGGACGACGTGCAGACCACCCGCACGGAGCAGCGCGGTGTGTACATGGGCGCCACCCAGGCGTACATCCGCAACGAGGGCGTCGAGCACAAGTACATGGCGTCGATGCGCGCCCTCGACGACTCCGACTTCTTCGTGCTCAGCTCCCAGGACTTCGGCTGGCTGATGCGCGAGTGGTTCCCGATGGCGATCCACCTGCTGGAGGGCCTCACCCTGGGCATGCGCAACACCCAGGCGGCGATCTCCGAGCGGCAGCGGCTGGTCGCGCTCGGCGCGCTGTCGGCGGGCCTCATGCACGAGCTGAACAATCCCGCCGCCGCCGCGTCCCGGGCCACCGGCGCGCTGCGCCAGCGGGTCGCCGGCATGCGGCACAAGCTGGGCATGCTCGCCGCCGGCAAGGTCGCGCCGGAGCGCCTCGACGCGCTGGTCGAGCTCCAGGAGGATGTCATCGAGCGGGCCGCCAAGGCGCCCACGCTCACCGCCCTGCAGGCCGCCGACCGGGAGGACGAGCTCGGCGACTGGATGGAGGAGCACCAGGTCACCGGCGGCTGGGACCTGGCGCCGGTCTTCGCCCAGGGCGGGATCGACATCGAGTGCCTGGAGCTGATCAGGGCCAAGGTCGTCGAGCCGGGCCTGCTCGACCAGGCGATCCACTGGATCGGGTACGCCCTGGAGACCGAGCAGCTGATGAGCGACATCGAGGACGCGACCGGCCGGGTCTCCTCGCTGGTCGCCTCGGCGAAGCAGTATTCGCAGCTGGACCGGGCCGCGCACCAGTGGATCGACGTGCACACCGGCCTGGACAGCACCCTGGTCATGCTGGGTCACAAGATCGGCGAGGGCGTCAAGGTGGTCAAGGACTACGACCGCGACCTGCCGCAGGTGCCCGCGCACCCGGCGGAGCTGAACCAGGTGTGGACCAACATCATCGACAACGCGGTGCAGGCCATGCACGGCGCGGGCACGCTGACGGTCAAGACGTACCGGCAGGATGACCACATCGTCGTGTCGATCGGCGACACCGGGCCGGGCGTGCCCGAGGAACTGCGCAAGCGGGTCTTCGAGCCGTTCTTCACCACGAAGGCCCCGGGCGAGGGCACCGGGCTGGGCCTGGACATCTCGTACCGGATCGTGGTCAACGGGCACGGCGGCGACATCGTTCTGCGGTCCCAGCCGGGCGACACCCGGTTCCTGGTGAGCCTTCCGCTGGCCGAGCAGGCCTCCCGTTAATGAGGTGAGCGGAGGGCCCCAGGGCTCGTATGATCAGCGCAGCGGTGGGCGGCTCCCCGCGGTGCTTCCTTCTCAACGACTGCTAATCGAAATCTAGCGTCGCGACTCTCCGCCCACCGCTTCCGCGTGTCTTGGGGGGAGGCGGACCATGGATCCACTGGCTGTCGTGCTGCTGCGCCGTACCGCGAAGGTCGCGGTCTTCGCCTCCGGGCCGGCCGCGCCGGACGGCGTGGCCTGGGCCGGGGCCCTCGAGGCCGATCTCGCCGATCGCGGCTGGCTGCTGCATCACGAGCTGCGGTCCGCGGCAGTGCGCCTGCCGCCCCCGCTGCGCGTGCGGTGGGCCGACTGGTTGCTCGCGACCGTGGAGGAGATGGTCGGCGCCGACCGGACCATGCTCCCGCTGTACCGGTCCTTCCCGGACACCCCGCGCAACCCCGAGGCCGTCTTCGTCCGCCGGCTGCTGACCCACCTGCTGGCCGTGCCGGGCGCGCCGTGCGTGCTCTGCGGGCAGGACCAGGGCGGCGAGCCGCTGGACCCGTGCGGGCACCCGGTCTGCCGGTCCTGCTTCGCGCCCGAGGAGTTCAGCGCCTGCCCGATCTGCGGGCGCCGGCCCGCGGCCGGGACGCCGTACCTGCCGATGGTCGCGCCGAGCGAGCGGCCGCCGGCCGGACCGCCGATCCGGGTACGGCTGCTCCGGCTCGAAACCGACGTGGTCGGTGCCGCCGGCGGGCTGCGCGACGAACTGGTCGCGCGGCCGGGTGCGCTGAGCGTGGCCGACCGGGCCGACCTGGCGGTGTTGATCAAGGCCACCGCGCCGACGGAGCTCGACTGGTTGCCGGCGACCGTGCCCGCCCGCGAGACCCTGGCTGTGGTGCTGGCCTGGGCGCTGCACGCGACCGCGCTCACCGAGGCGTACCCGGCGGTGCTGGCCGAGGCGCGGCGGCGGTGGCAGACGGCCACCGACGCGGGGCGGACCGTGTGGGCGTATTCCGGCGGGGACCCGGGGCTGATCCTGCCGGCGCGGGCCGACGAGCCGTTCGCGCCCGGCGAGGCCTGGCGGCCGGTGGACGAGCCCGCGACGCCGGTGCCGCCCACCCGGGTGCGGGCGCTGCCGCGGGCCTTGCGGCGGGCGGTGCTCGCGCACCTGGACGCCTGTGGCGCGGGGGCGGCGGCCGAGGACCTGCGGCGGCATCCGGCGGTGTGGAAGCGGCTGGGGGAGCGGCTGCACCCGTACGAGCGGGTGGTGGCTCACCCGGGTGCGGCGGTCGCGTTCGCGGCGCTGCGTGGCACCCGCACCGCGCGGGAATCCGCGCTCGGCGCGGCGATGGTGGCCGCCTGCGCCGGGGATCCGCGCCGCCTGGTCCTGACCGAGCACCCCGACGGTACGGTCACCGTCCGTGTTCGCTCGCACGCCGCGCTGGTGGAACACGCCTTCGCCGACGGTGACGTCGGCCTGGCCGCGCGGCTGCTCGCCGAACGCCCGGGCGAGCTGTGGCGACGGGTGGATCAGCTGCTGCGCGCGGCGGGACCGGACGGTTCCCCGGCGTTGACGACGGTGCTGCGCGAGAGCGCGGGTCAGGTGGCGCCGGGCGTGCTGGCCGCGGCCGCCGCCGAGCTGGCGGGCCGGGACACGACGGTGGCGGCGACCGAGGAGCAGCTCGCGGCGGTGGCCTCGGCGCGGTCGGCCGGCCTGCTCCGCGCCCGTGGTGCCGCCTACACGAGCGCCGCTCCGGCCGGCGCGGCGGCGGAAGGCGCTGTGAGCCGGGCGGTCCGGGCGGCATTCGACGCTCTCTCCCGCCGGATCGGCACGGAGGGTGACCACGGGGCCACAGCCTCGCCCTACGCCGGGCCTGGCTCGGCCGCCGGGGTTCCTTCCGGTTCCGGCGATGCCGGGGGCCCGTCCGGTTCTGGCGATTCCGGAGCGGGCGCCGGGCCCGCGGGAATCGTGGGTGGGCGGCCCGGGCCGGGGATGCCGCGGCGGGTCTTCTTCCCGCGCGGGAGCACCGTCACGACCTGGACGGAGCCCGAGCGGCGCGCGCCCCTGGCCGGCGCGGCGATCGCCACCGTGCGTACCGTCGTCGACGATGAGCTGGCCCGCCGGGCCGCGCGCCTCGACCGTTTCGACGTGGCCGTGATCGACGCCGCCCTCGCGGGGGTGCCCGCGCCGATGCGGGAGCGGGCCGCCTCGGCACAGTTCGCGGGCTGGCCGCGTGGCAGCATCCGGGCGCTGCCCGACGTGCCGGTGCTGCGGCTGTTCCTGCACTGGCAGGACACCGAAGCCGCCCGGGTCGACCTCGACCTGTCCTGCGCGTTCTTCGGCGCGGACTGGCAGCGGCTGGGGCACTGCGGCTACACCCAGCTGCGGTTCGCCGCCGACGGCGCCGTGCACTCCGGCGACCTCACCTCCGCGCCGGCGCCGCTCGGCGCGACGGAGTTCCTGGACCTGCGGCTTTCCCGGCTCGTGCAGCGGGGAGTGCGCTACGCGGTCCCGGTGGTCCTCAGCTACAACGCCGTGCCGTTCGAGATGCTCACCGAGGCGTTCGCCGGGCTGATGCTGCCGCTCACCGGCGGCGCGCAGTTCGATGTCGCCCGCGTCGAGCAGCGCTTCGACCTGCGCGGCGACGCCCGGATGCTGCTGCCGATGGTCGTCGACCTGACGGACCGGCGGTTGCTCTGGACGGACCTGACGCTCCCGGGGCGCGGCTACGGCCACAGCGTCGGCCGGCACGGCGACCAGTTGGCGCGGGCGGCGGCCGACCAGTGGGAGCACTTCGCCGGCGGCAACCGGGCGAGCCTGCTGGACCTGATGGCCTGGCAGGCGGCCGGCCGCGCGGACCGGGTGCTCGTGGCCCACGCGGACGGCACCTGCACCGAGGTGGCGCCCACGGTCGCGGCGATTCGCGCTGCCGCTGCCGCGGACAAACGCGTGACCTCGGCGGTGGACATCGTGGCGGGGAGCACGGTGCTGGCCGCGACCACGGACGGCGAGGCCCTGGGGCGGTTGATCCGGGGTCGGGTCGCCGCGGGCTCGGTGGCACTCACGGTCACCGGCCACCCCGCGGAGCCCTGGACACAGCTCCACGCGGCCGAGGCGCTGGGCCTGCTCGCCGGGCCCGTCAGCTCCTGAGCAGCCCTCGCACGTAGGCCGCCTGGCCCACGTGCTGGGTGTCGTCGTTCAGGACGCTCACCAGGCGGACGCCCACCGTGACCGGCGGATCCCAGGCCTCGTCCACGACCCGGTCCAGGTCGCCGGGCGTGCGGCCGGCGAGATAGGCCCGGGTGCGCTCATGCACCGCCTGGTAGTAGTCCACCAGCACCGCGGCGCTCGCCGGACGGACGGCCAGGACCTGCGCGGCCGTGTGGCCGTATCCGTTGTCGTCGGGGTCCGGCTTCAGACCGAATCGCTGGGCGTGCTCGCCCGTCACGTACACCTGCTCCTGGCCGGTCAACTCCGCGAGGTGGCTGTCCTGGATCCGGGTGAGGTGCCAGACCAGCCAGGCGACAGTGTTGGCGCCCTCGGCCGGCGGCGTGCTCAGCTGCGCCGGGGTCAGGCCCACGACCGCCGCCCGCACCAGGGCGGGCAGCCGGTCGAAGGCCTCGGTCAGCAGTTCGTCGACGTTCACGGTGACGCGCTCCTTCGCTTCGCCTTGCTTCCGCTTCGCCTTTGCTACTCCGTCGCGGTGCCGTCCTGCTCCGGAGCAACGTCCTTGTTCTGCTGCTGCTCCTGCTCTTGCTGGTCGGCCGGCGCCGGCGGGTCGGCCGTGGGCTCGGTGGTCGGCTCCGCCGGGGCGTCGGTGGTCGGGTCGGTGGTCGGCTCGTCGGTCGGCTCCGCCGCGGGAGCTGTGGGCTCGCCGGTCGGCTCCGTCGTCGCCTCCCCGGAGGGCTCAGGCGTGCTCTCCGTCGACGGTGTCACCGCGGGCTGCTTCGCGGAGTCGTCGCCGAACACGCTGCTGACCGTGGTCTTGCCGGAGGACGAGACGCCCACCGCCGATGCCACGGTCTCACCCGCGAGCAGCTCGTACGCGCTCAGGGAGCCCATGGCGAGCACGAACAGTGCCGCCGAGGCAATGCCTATCCGGCCCCAACGGATTTCCCTGCCCGGCGCCACGGTGTGCGACGGCTTCTCCTCCTCGGTGGCGGCGGCGACCGCGGGAGTGCCCACGGCGGCCGGAACCTTGACGAACGTGGGCGCGATAGCGCCGAGACGCTTGGCACCCCTGTGCAGCGATCTCTGGTAGAGCTCCGTCCCTAACGAGCCGACGACGCTGGCGACAGCCGCACCGGCAAGCGTGCCGGCGACTCCCAGAAAAGAGCCGATGACTGCTGCGGTGACTGCCGCGAGCGTGCCCGCGATGATTTTCGTGACCTCGATGCCGGACCAGATACGGTCCGGTGTGCGCTCGCTCATGTCCTCCTCGCATCGAACGTCTGTTGGCGGGCAAAGCCTCAATGTTCACCCATGCGGTCGCCGCTAAACCAACCCTTCTCGGCCAGCACTCCCCGTAGTGGTCGGATGATCACGCCCTGCTCGTCGGCGAGGCGCCGTCTGGCCAGCTTGCGGGTGCGCAGGATGCCGATCAGGCCGATGGCGCCGATCGCATATTGCACCGACATCGCGACTTTGAAGTCCACGATGTCGTAAGTCGCCTGTCCGCCGGTGCGCGCGTCCAGGATCAGGCCGACGAGCAGGATCGACACCAGCGACGCGACGAAACCGCCGACGTTGACGATGCCGGTCGCGGTGCCGAGCCGGCTGGGCGGATTGAACGTCCGGGCGAACTCGAACCCGATCATCGACCCCGGCCCGCCCAGCCCGAGCGCGAGCACCAGCACCACCAGCACGGCCAGCGGCGCCCGCCCCGGCCAGGCGATGACCAGCCCCCAGCCCAGCGCGTTGGCGCCGATCACGCCGAGCACCAGCCACGAACGGCGCAACGGATGCCGCTGCACCAGCACGCCGACCACCGGCCCGGCGGCCATGCCGGTGAGCACGAACAGGGTCAGCAGCGCGCTCGCCGTGCCCCTGGACACACCCTCGCCGGCCAGCAGGAACGGATAGCCCCAGACCAGGGCGAACACCGTACCGGGAAACTGGGCGGTGAAATGCGTCCACAACCCGAGCCGGGTGCCGGGATGCCGCCACGCGCCGGCCAGGTCGCTGCCCAGCTGCCGGAGCGTGACGGCCTCGCCCGAGTTGACCCGCCGCTGCGGGGTGTCGTGCAACGCCACCAGCGCGACGACCGCCATGAAAACCCCGGCGGCGGACGCCGAGACGAAGGCCGTGCTCCAGCCGGGCCCGGCCAGCAGCGCCGCCAACGGTACGGCGCTGAGCACCTGCCCGAGCTGCCCGACGAGGCCGGTGAGCTGGGCGACCACGGGCACCCGCCGAGCGGGGAACCACTGCGGCACGATGCGCAGCACGCTGATGAAGGTCATCGCGTCGCCGGCACCGACCAGCACCCGGGCGAGAACCGCGCCGGTGATCCCGTCGGAGAACGCCATCAGCGCCTGCCCGGCCGCCATGGCCAGGGCGCCGCCGACCACGAGCCGCATCGAGCCGAACCGGTCGAGCAGCAGCCCGACCGGCACCTGCAGGCCGGCATAGACCAGCAACTGCAGGACGGCGAACGAGGCGAGGGCGCCGGCACCGATATCGAACCGGACCTGCGCATCCAGCCCGGCGACACCGAGGGAGGTGCGATGCAGAACAGCGACCACGTAAGCCGACAGCCCTACGGCCCACACTGCCCAGGCCCGGGCACCGCCCAGCATGGCGTCAACTCCGTCCGATCGCGTACCCCCACCCTGTCCCCCGTAGCGCCGGCGCGACAACGACCCGGGTCACAAAAGGGGCGTGTGGCCCGTCACGCGGGCCACCGACAGCTCTGCTTCCGTCGCGCTGCCGTTTCTGCTCGCGTGGGTTATCCCGCGGGTTGTCCACAGCTCTGCGTCTGCCGCGCTGCCGTTTCTGCTCGCGTGGGTTATCCACAGCCCCGCGTCTGCCGGACCGTCGATTCTGGGAGGTTGAACGCATGCACCTTCCCGGCCCGGACGCGGGCGAGTTCGAGTGGGCGCGCTTCGAGCAGAGCGGCGTCCTGACAAGCGCACAGGCGGTCGGATTCCTCGGGCGGGGAATGGTCCGCCGGCACCTGAGAGTCGGCTGCTGGCGACGGATCTGCCCCGGAATCCTGCTGACCGGCAACGGTGAGCTGACGCTGCAGCAGCAACACTGGGTCGCGGTGCTGACGGGCGGAAAGGAGGCGATACTGGCCGGAGCAGCGGCGGCGTCGGCGGGAGGAGTCCGCGGCATAAGCGCCGGGCCTATCCCCGTGCTGATCCCGGCGGCCCGGTGCACGAGTAAGCGAGTGACGCGGCTACCGCCGGACATGCCCGCCGTACGGCTGCGCCGAAGCTCCGTGCTGCCACCGGAGCACTGCCAGCCGGGCAGGCCGCCACGGACGACGATGGCCCGGTCGGTGGTCGACGCGGCAGCGTGGGCGCCGTCGGAGCGCGCGGCGCAGCTGATGGTCGCCACCGCCTGCCAGCAACGGCGGGTCACGCCGGGAGAGATCCTCGCAGTGCTGGCAGTACTGACTCGGGTAAGGCGCCGGGCATTCCTCCAGAGCACGCTGACCGACATCGAAGGCGGAGCGTCGGCGCTGTCGGAAATCGACTTGCTCGCCCTCTGCAGGCGCTTCCACCTACCGAAGCCGGACCTGCAACAACGCCGCCGGGAGGCAGACGGCCGCTACCGCTACCTGGATGCGTACTGGCGGGAGTGGCGGCTGCACGTCGAGGTGGACGGTGCGCATCATATGGAGGTGGCGGAGTGGTCCCTCGACATGCTGCGCCAGAACAGGATCTGGATCGCGGGCGATCGCATCCTGCGGTTTCCGGCCTGGCTGCTGCGAACCCAGCCCGACGAGGTCGCAGCCCAACTCCGGGCCGCCCTCGCTGCCCGCTGACCTGCCTTGCACCTCGCTGGTCGCGTGGTGGCCGGATCCTGGATATCGAGGGTGCGAAGCGCACTGATCCTCTGGGCTGCCCCGTCGCCGCCGACCCGCCTTCAACCACCCAGGCAATCTTGAGGGGTTGCGGCGTGTGGTGAGTCTTCTGCTCAGGCAAGGCGCCATGTGCAGATCTTGTTGGCGGGCGGCCCACCGGCGCGCCGAAATCCCTCAAGGTTCATCAAAGTGGCCGATCGCGTGTCGAATGAAAGCGACTTAATGGAACTTTCGCCTCGGACACTTCTCCGATTTGATCGGAGGCTTGCGGCCCGATAGTGCCTGTGCGGGGTGGGCAGCGGCGGCGTCGGATCTTGAGGGGTTGCGGCGCGTTGCGTGCCTGTCCGCTACAAGGTCTCCCCGTGTGGACCGGCTGGTGCAGGGCGAGTGTGTCCCGGGCAGGTCGGGTGAAGTTGGTTGGTGGTGGCACCGGATCTCGGACACCGAGGGCGCGGAACGCACCCTTCTCGACATTCTCACCGCATGTCCCCGCGTTGCACCCTGCTGCGGCAAGCGCAGGGGCGCGCCGGGCGCCCCTGCCGACCTGCCTAGGCGCCGGGAGCGAGATGCGTGGTGAGCCAGCCGACCGTCTCCCGGAGGTATTCCGCCCGCGAGGCGCGGTGCTGCAACTCGTGGCCCTCGCCCGGGAAGAGCAGATACCGGTGCGGGACCCCGCGCGCCGCCAGCGCCGCCACCACCTGCTCCGCCTCGATCACCGGGACGTTGCTGTCGTTCTCGCCGTGCACGATCATCAGTGGTGCCGTGAGGTTGTCGATGCGGGTGATCGGGGACAGGTCGCGGAGCAGTTCCGCGTCCGTCACCGGGTCGCCGTATTTCGATACTGCCGCCGCCGCGATCCACGGCTCCGTGTGCTCGTAGAACGTCACGAAGTTGGACATGCCGCACACGTCGATCCCGACGGCGAACATCGACGGGTACGTCGTCAGCGCCGCCAGCGTCAGGTAGCCGCCGTACGAGCGGCCCATGCAGCCCACCCGCGCCGCGTCGGCAACGCCCGAGGTCACCAGGTATGACACGCATGCCGCCACGTCGGCGACGGCCGCGTAGCGCAGGGCGCCGTTGTCCGCGTTGACGAAGCTGCGGCCGAAGCCGGACGAGCCCCGGACGTTGGGTGCGAAGACCGCGATGCCCCGGTCCACCAGCGACTGGAACAGCGGGCCGTGCCCCGGCCGTTCCTGTGCCTCCGGGCCGCCGTGCAGCCACAGCACCGTCGGGTGCGGGCCGGTCGTGGCCGGCTCGAAGAGCCAGCCGCTGATCTCCAGGCCGTCGTGGGAGGCGAAGCGGTGCAGCACCGGGCGGACCGCGTTCGGGTCGGGCTTCTCGACCGAGACCGGGTGCAGGTCGCCGTCGTACGTCCACACGCCGTGCGGCTGGCCCGGGCCCTCGGCCGTGAACGTCAGCGTGCTGCCGTCGAAGCACCAGGACACGCCCGACACGACCGGGCCGGGCAGGTCGACCGTTGTCGCGTCCCCGCGGTTCAGCACCGTCAGCTCCGACTCGCCGCCGCGGACGTTCCAGAGCACCGCGATCGACGTGCCGTCCGCGGTCAGCGCGAACGACTCGACCTCGGCGGTCTCCGATGATGCCAGGACCTCGACCTTCCCGTCGGCCACCCGGATCAGCACCGGCAGTTCGCCGGTGTCGCTGCGGGCGTACACCGCGCCGTCCGGGCCGAAGCAGGCCTGCTCGCCGCTGGTCACGTACTCCTCGACGCCGGTCGCCAGGTCGCGCACCGCGATGTAGCGGCCGCCGCGCGGGCCGTGGCGCAGCAGCGCCCGGCTGCGGTCCGGGGCGACGTCGAACAGCGCGACCAGCTCGCCGGTGGCGACCGTCTCCCGGGTGCCGTGTTCGGCGTCCACCAGCAGGGTGGTCTCCAGGTTTTCCGTCACCGTCAGCAGCGGGCGCCCGGGCAGCCAGCGCACGTTGTCCGCGCTGTCCGCGCCGAAGCCCGCCACCTGGTGCAGCGCCGAGCCGTCCGGGCGGACCAGCCACACCTCGGTGCGGGGCGCGCCGCCGGGCGCCAGCACGCAGGCCAGCCACCCGCCGCCGGTGGACCAGTGCACCGAGACGACGGGGTGTTCGCCCGTGTCGACCAGGAAGGTCAGCTCGCTGCCGACCGGCTGCACCCAGACCTTGGGCGAACCGCTGCGGTCGGAGACGTACGCCGCGTGCCGGCCGTCGGGCGATAGCGTCCCCGACCAACTGCCCGATATTTCTGAGGCGAGCGAGACCCACCTCATGGGCAGCACGGTGACGTCGACACGGCTGAGCTGACCGGTCATACGGGTCCTCCCTCGGTTTGCTAGATCCCCTTGTCTTGCAGCCACATTTCCAGCAGCGCCAGCTGCCACAACTGGTTCGCCCCGAGCGTGGTACGAGCAGTGTTCGGGTCGGCCAGCAGTGCGTCAACGTATTCCTGCCGGAACAACCCGCGGGCCCGCGCCGCCGGTGCGTGCAGCGCGTCGCGGACCAGCTCCAGCATCGGTCCTTCGAGGTGCCGGATCCCGGGAACCGGGAAGTAGCCCTTGGTCCGGTCGATCACCTCGTCCGGCACCACGCCGCGGGCCGCGTCCTTGAGGACGCCCTTGCCGCCGTGCGCCAGTTTCAGTTCGGGCGGGCAGGCCGCCGCCAGTTCCACGAGCTCGTGATCGAGGAACGGTACCCGCGCCTCCAGTCCCCATGCCATGGTCATGTTGTCGACCCGCTTGACCGGATCGTCGACCAGCATGACCTGCGAGTCCAGCCGCAACGCCGCGTCGACGCTGGTCGTCGCGCCGGGCCGGGCGAAACTCGCCGCGACGAAGTCGCGGCTGACGTCGTGGTCCAGCAGCCACTCCGGCGCGAGCTGGTGGGCCAGCTCACGGTACGGGCGGTCGAAGAACTCCCGGGCGTACGCCTCCACGGCCTGCTCGCGTGGCACGTCCGCCAGCGGCGGGTACCAGCTGTAGCCGGCCAGGATCTCGTCCGCGCCCTGACCCGACTGGACCACCTTGACCTGCTGCGACACGTCCTCGGAGAGCAGGTTGAAGGCGATGCAGTCGTGGCTGACCATGGGTTCGCTCATGGCGGCGACCGTGCGCGCCACGGCGGGCAGGAAGCGGTCCTTGCCGATCCGGATCTGGTGGTGGGCGGTGTCGAACTGCTTGGCGATGAGGTCGGAGTACGCGAACTCGTCGCCGCTCTCGCCGGCCGCCGACTCGAAGCCGATGCTGAACGTGGTCAGCCCGCGCTGCCCCTGCTCGGCCAGCAGCGCCACGATGTAGCTGGAGTCGAGCCCGCCGGAGAGCAGCACGCCGACCGGCACGTCGGCGACCATCCGCCGCTCGACCGCCGTCCGCAGCGACTCGTGGACGGCCTCGGCCCATTCGGCCCGCGTCTTGATGAGCGAGCGGGTGTGCGACGGCTCCCAGTAGACGTGCGAGGTGGACGTACCGTCCGGCTCGATGATCCGGACCGTGGCCGGGGGCAGCTTGCGGATGCCGCTGATCATCGTGCGCGGCGCCGGCACCACGGAGTGGAACGTCATGTAGTGCTGCAGCGCCACCTTGTCGATCGAGGTGTCGACGTCGCCGGCCGCCAGCAGCGCCGGCAGGGTGGACGCGAAACGCAGCCGGCCCGGGGTCTCGGCCAGGTACATCGGCTTGATGCCGAGCCGGTCGCGGGCCAGCATGACCCGGCCGGTGGCGTGCTCGGCCACGGCGAAGGCGAACATGCCCAGGAAGTGCCGCACGCAGTCGGCGCCCCAGCGGTGGTACGCCTTGATGATCACCTCGGTGTCGGAGGTGGAGAAGAAGGTGTAGCCGTAGCCGCGCAGCTCGTCGCGGAGCTGCCGGTAGTTGTAGATGCAGCCGTTGAAGACCAGGGTCAGGCCGAGCTGCTCGTCGGTCATCGGCTGGGCGCCGGTTTCGGAGAGATCGATGATCTTCAGCCGGCGGTGGCCGAAGGCGACGGCGCCGCGCTGCCAGAGACCTTCGCCGTCGGGCCCCCGGGATCGCAGGCACGGCAACATCCGCCGGACGGCGTCACCGTCCGCCGCCTGGGCGTCGTACCGCAGTTCGCCGCCGATTCCACACATCGCCTGGACCTCCTTGGTGGCAGTAGGAGGCACACCCAAGATTCCCCAGGGTGTGCTGCTCCCGTTTCCGGTTTGTGACGCCGCCGTAACGCTCTTATCCCAAGAGCCAAGTGTCCTTCGAGCCGCCGCCCCGGGAGGAATTGACGATCATGCTGCCCGCGGGTGCGACCCGGGTCAGCGCGACCGGCGCGACCACCGCTGTCCTGCCGGTGAAGATGAACGCGCGCAGGTCGACGTGGCGCGGCGCGAGCTGGTGGCCGTCGAAGACCGGGTGGGTGGAGAGGTTGACGACCTCCTGCGCCACCCAGCGGTGCGGCGCGGTGTTGATCTGCCGGCGGACCGCGTCCAGGTCCGCGGGCGAGGCGTGCGGGCCGATCACGACCCGGTCGCCGCCGTAGCCGTCGACCGGCTTGCAGACCAGCTCCTCGAGCCGGCCGAGCACCTGCGCCCGCTGCTCCGGCACGCCGCACAGGTACGTCGGCACGTCCGCCAGCAGCGGCTTCTCGCCCAGGTAGTACTCGATGAGCCTGGGCACGTAGGCGTACACGGCCTTGTCGTCGCCGATGCCGTTGCCCAGCGCGTTGGCCAGCACGACGGTGTCGGCGTGCAGGGCGGTGACCAGGCTCGGGCCCAGCGGCATCCCGTCCGCGCCGGGCGAGTGCACCAGGCTGTCCTCGCCCATCCGCAGGTAGATCACGTCGACCGGGTGCTTGCGGCCGTTGCGGACCCGGTGCACCCGGCCGTCGTCGACCAGCAGTTCGAGGCTGCGGACCAGGGGGACGCCCATCTCCTCGGCGAGCATCCGGTGCTCGAACCAGGCGGAGTCTTCCGGGCCCTGGCTGAGCACCACCACCGCCGGGTCGTCGCCCGCCGCCGGGCCGGCCGCGTCGAGCAGCGCGCGCAGCAGCAGCCGCGGGGTCTTCTCGATGCTGAGCAGCCCGTCGGGGCGGGGCAGTTCCGGCAGCACAGTCTCGGTGAGCCGGCGGTTCTGCATCGCGTAGCCGATGCCGGAGGGCACCCGCAGGTTGTCCTCCAGCACGCACCAGTTGCCCTCGCCGTCGCGGACCAGGTCGACCCCGGCCACCTGGGCACGCACTCCCGGGCGGCTGACCAGGGCGCCGCTGGGGCGCAGCTCCGGGGAGCCGTCGATGACCCAGTCCGGCATGATGCCGTCCTTGACCACGGCCCGGTCGGTGTAGACGTCGTTGACGAAGGCGTCCAGAGCGCGGACCCGCTGGATCAGGCCGCCCTGCAACTCCCGCCAGTCGGCGGCCGGGACCAGGCGGGGCACCAGGTCGAACGGGAAGAGCCGGGTCGCGACCTCGCCGGCCATGCTGAAGGTGACCCCACGGGCGCGCTGCTCGTCGTCCCTGGCGTCCTCGCGGCGGCGCAGCCCGGCGGGGCCGAGCGTGCCGAGCACGGCGACGATTCCCTGGTACGCCGGCACGACGTCGCCGTTCGGGAACGCCTCATCGCCGGCCGCCGCGTACGGGGTGAGCCCGGCCGGCACGGTCTGCCCGCCCGGTCCGATGCCGGTCGCGCCGCCCCGGGTGTCGGCGATGACCAGGTCGACCACGTCGGAGATGCGGCCGCGACGGGTCATCGCCCGGCGCTGGCGGGCCGCGGAGCTGCCCCGGCTGAGCGCCTGCACGGACAGGTCGAAGACCTGCTCCCAGTCGCCGAGCTCCTCAAGCTGCGGTCGTAGGTCGGCGACGAGCCGCTCGACGGCGACCGCCGCGGGCACCGGCACCGGCGAGCGGGGCAGATCGAGCAGGTCGCCCTCGAGGCCGGACCGGGCGGCCCGCCACATCGCGGCGCGGTGCAGCGGCGGCCGGGTCGCCGTGATCGGGATGCCCGCCCGGTAGTCCTGCCGGGCGCGCAGCACGAGCCCGCGGAACAGGCCGGCCAGCAGCACCACGGTGTCCGCGTCGGGGCTGGAGTCGGTGACCCGCAGCTCGACGGTGGGCAGGTGCGCCGAGGGCCGGACGTCGAAGTAGACCATCTTCGGGTCGGTGATCGTGCCGGAGGCGATCAGGTCGGCGACCAGCGCGTCGTGGTCGGCGGCCGAGGTCACCGCGCCGCTGTCGCCGCTGGTCGGCCAGCGCAGCCAGACCAGCGACCGGACGCTGGCGTAGCCGCTGTCCTCACCCATCCAGTACGGGGAGCTGGCGGAGAGCCCCAGCAGCACGGGCAGCGCCGGGGCGACCCGCTGGGCGATCGACACGGCCTCGTCACGGTCGGGGACGCCGACGTGCACCTGGGCGCCGCAGATGAGCTGCTCGCGGGCGAGCATCTGATACTCGTCGAGCATCCGGCGGTACCGCGAGGTCGGGGTGACCGGCAGGGAGTCGAGGTCCACCAGCGGGACCGTGCCCGCGGCGACCAGGCCGAGCCCGAGCGACTCGGCGACGCCGATGGCCCGGCGGCGCAGCGAGACGATCCCCTCCCGCAACTCGTCCAGCGTGCCCGCCACCGGGGTGTTCGTCTCGACCACCGAGCGGTGCAGTTCGGCCGAGAAATGCGCCTCGTCGAGCAGGTCGAGCACCTGCGGCGCCCGGGGTACGAGCTCCCTGGTCTTGAGGTCGACGACGTGCAATTCCTCCTCGACGCCGAGGGTGAGCTCGGTGCCGGTGCTGCCGTTCGCCTCCCTCACTTCGTCGTCCTCCGAGACCCTGAGTGACTCCGTCATGCCTGAGACCGCCTATGTCGTCGTCCGTTGCCCGGAGCCTTGCCAGCGCATGTGCCGATCCTGTGACGTGCCCATTTCCGGCCCCTACCAAGCATGGCGATCATGACACCGCCGTGCCCGCAGGTCCGCCGGACCGTGCGCGATCGTGCTCGCGGCTGCGCGAAAAACCGGTTCAGCGAGCCAGAATACGCCAAAGCATGTGCAATTACTCACCAGTGCTATGGCCCCCGGTGGCGCGACACCTATTCTCCGGACACCATTAACGAAGGTTCGGGCACAGGCGTTCGATGACGCATCACCTTCCGGGAGGCAGTCGTGACAATGGCCGGCGAGAAGTATGTCTACGATTTTGCGGAAGGTCACCGGGAGCTCAAGGAGCTACTCGGCGGTAAAGGGGCGAACCTCGCCGAGATGACCCGCCTGGGCCTGCCCGTGCCGGCGGGATTCACCGTCACCACCCGGGCCTGTCAGGCCTACCTGGCGACCGGCAGCAACCCCGCCGGGCTGGCCGAGGAGATCGACGAGCATCTCGCCGCACTGGAGTCGACGATGGGCCGGCGGCTCGGCGATCCGGAGGATCCGCTGCTGGTCTCGGTGCGTTCCGGGGCGGCCTTCTCGATGCCCGGCATGATGGAGACGGTGCTCAACGTCGGGCTCAACGACGCCAGCGTGGTGGGGCTCGCCGCGCAGGCCGGCGGCAACGACCGGTTTGCCTGGGACTCCTACCGGCGGCTCATCCAGATGTTCGGCAAAACCGTCTGCGACGTGCCCGGTGAGGAATTCTCGGCGGCGCTGGACGAGGCCAAGAACGCGCGCGGAGCGACCGATGATCTGCACCTGGACGCCGCCGATCTTCGCGCTCTGGTAGATCGATACAAGCATATTTTCGCCAAGCACACCGGATACGACTTCCCGCAGGATCCGCGCGAGCAGATGTCATTGGCGATGGCCGCGGTCTTCCGCTCTTGGAATGCGGAACGGGCCGTTCTCTACCGCCGTCAGGAACGCATTCCGACGGATCTCGGCACGGCGGTGAACGTCGTGGCGATGGTCTTCGGCAACCTCGGCGCCGACTCCGGCACCGGCGTGGCGTTCACCCGCGACCCGGCCAGCGGCGCCCAGGGCATCTACGGCGACTACCTGGCCAACGCCCAGGGTGAGGACGTCGTGGCCGGCATCCGCAACACGATCCCGCTGCAGGACCTGGAGACGCTCGACCCCCGCTCGTACGAGCAGTTGCTGGGAATCATGGCCAAGCTGGAGGGCCACTACCGCGACCTGTGCGACATCGAGTTCACCATCGAGCGCGGCAAGCTGTGGATGCTGCAGACCCGGGTCGGCAAACGTACCGCCGGTGCCGCCTTCCGGATCGCCGCGCAGCTGGTCAACGAGGGTGCGATCGGTCTCGACGAGGCGCTGCGCCGGGTCTCCGGCGCGCAGCTCGCCCAGCTGATGTTTCCCCGCTTCGACCTCGGCACCGACCCGATCGCGCTGACCAAGGGCATCGGCGCGTCGCCGGGCGCGGCGGTCGGCAAGGCCGTGTTCAGCGCCGAGCGTGCCGTCGAGCTGGCCGCGGCCGGCGAGCAGGTCATCCTGGTGCGCCGGGAGACCAACCCGGAGGACCTGTCCGGCATGATCGCCGCCCAGGGCATCCTCACCGCGCGGGGCGGTAAGACGAGCCACGCGGCGGTGGTGGCCCGGGGCATGGGACGGACCTGCGTCTGCGGCGCCGACTCGCTGGAGATCGCGGCGGACCGCTTCACCGTCGCCGGCCGGACGGTCGCCGAGGGCGACGTCATCTCGGTGGACGGCACCACGGGCTGTGTCTACCTGGGCTCGGTGCCGGTTCGCCCGTCCGAGGTCGTGCACTACTTCGAGGGCACGCTGACTCCCGCCGAGGCCGAGGATCCGCTGGTCGAGGCCGTACACAAGATCATGTCGCATGCCGACGACAGCCGGGCCCTGGCCGTGCGCACCAACGCCGACACCGCCGACGACGCGGCCCGGGCGCGGCGCTTCGGCGCCGAGGGCATCGGCCTGTGCCGCACCGAGCACATGTTCCTCGGCGACCGGCGCGAGCTGGTCGAGCGGCTGATCCTGGCGGCGACGCCGACCGAGCGCGCGGACGCCCTGGCGGCGCTGCTGCCGTTGCAGCGCGCGGATTTCGTCGACCTGTTCCGGGCGATGGACGGGCTGCCGGTGACGGTGCGCCTCATCGACCCGCCGCTGCACGAGTTCCTGCCGTCGCTGGAGGAGCTCGCGGTCAACGTGGCGGTGGCCCGCGAGCGCGGCGAGGACCACGCGGAGGACGCCGTGCTGCTCGACGCCGTCCGGCGGATGCACGAGCAGAACCCGATGCTCGGCCTGCGCGGCGTACGCCTGGGTCTGGTCATTCCCGGCCTGTTCGCGATGCAGGTCCGGGCCATCACCGAGGCGGCCGTGCAGCTGGCCGGCGAGGGTCTCGACCCGCACCCGGAGATCATGGTGCCGCTGGTCGGCGCCGTGCAGGAGCTGGAGACGGTCCGCCGGGAATGCGAGCAGATCGTCGCCGAGGTCGTCGCCGGCAGCGGCGTCCAGGTGCTGATCGGCACGATGATCGAGGTGCCGCGGGCGGCGCTGACCGCCGGGCAGATCGCCGAGGCCGCCGACTTCTTCTCCTTCGGCACCAACGACCTGACCCAGATGGGCTGGGGCTTCTCCCGCGACGA
>Ga0307516_10000435_pt1 | contig 54948 bp, 56 predicted proteins | sample 19_EM_MG_FD_203310 | JGI IMG/M metagenome (GOLD analysis project Ga0307516, IMG submission 203310) | Populus trichocarpa ectomycorrhiza microbial communities from riparian zone in the Pacific Northwest, United States - 19_EM | ecosystem: Host-associated > Plants > Roots > Unclassified | place...
CGCCCCCCCCCCCCCCCCCCCCCCCCCCCCACCCAGCCGCTGCCCATCTGCCCGTACTCTCCGGCTGGCCCGACCATCCAGTGAAGTCTCCAATCGCCAACGAAGCCACCGGCCGACGGATGCTCTTTTCCAAGCCACCCTCTGGGCGCGTTTCAGTAATGACAGTATTTTATTACGTGGAAATCTTCGAACTGTGGCCGCTGAGATAGGGGGCCCTATCACGGAGTCCAGAATCAAAGCGGATGGGAGATGACGGAACAACGGCTATGTAGATGGGTTTGGCCGTTAGGCATTCTGAGCGGTGGCTCGGGGGCGCCTAGCCGGTGCTCGCTCGCTCTGGAGTTCATTTACCCAGCTATACTTAGGTCCCTACATATACTCGTCCGCGTGCGGATTGCTCGAGGGATGGAGGTGTTCATGTCGATGGGTGTATACGAGTCTATGTATCTAGGAGTTGCAGTCACTCCCACGTGTGTCTGCAGGGCGGCGGGAGGATAGGGGTACGTACGTAGGTACGTAGATATGTATACTCTAAAGTGCCGATGAAGGGAGTACGGTACATACATATGTGTGTGGAAAGAGACCTGATGGCGCAATTTACCGATGCACATCGCATCTCCGTTGGGCATGCCTCGATCAGGTTGGGCCGGGAGCCTTGCCAGCACTCTAGACTAGCCGAATATGGGCGGGGCAGGGCAGTCGAGTGCTATTCCACGGCAAAGCAACGATGGCCAGCCTGTGAACCGAACCCCTTGCGCTATGCCGAGTTGATGGGCGGAGGCCCCAGCAGGCGGCCATCCTCACCCTCGCGCTGCGTGGACGGGCGAGCACGTGCCGGCCCCCGTTTCGCAAGCCATCGTCGTCACGAACTAGATACATAGATCATACAACCAACCACGACGGCGTCAGCCCGCCCGCCCGCTTCGCTGCAAGACATGCAGCCGTTGACGGTTGCATCGGAGGAAAGGAGAAAAGAAAGACAGAAGAAAGAAGGAAAAATAATAATCAAAAAAACCAAAAATAATAATAATCAAAGAGCTGACTCCGACTTTGCCCCTTTCTGCGCCCTCCCCCAGCTGACGGGATCGAGTAGATATGTATCGTGAGCACAAAACGCACAACACATCCCGTCCCGTCGCGATTGCTTCTAGATATGCATGCATCGCACAGATTACCGTTATTGTCTCGCGGAATAATTACCCGTAGATTTGTGTGTAGATGCGGCGCCGCCTCCTACGTACGACCCCAAGAAAGAAAAAAAAAAGAAAAAAGAAAAAAGACGGAATATGTACGTAAAGGGGGGGAAGTGGGAGGAAGGAAGGGGAAAAAAAGCCCGTTGGAGTCCGTGTTTCGACCTTCCGCTCGGGACGTCGTCGACGGTTCGTGTTGAAGACTGACCCGGCTTCTTTGCCCAGGGACGAAAGCGGTCCAACTCCAGACAGATATGTACTGTACGTAGAGCAGATTTCTGCACACGGTTCTGCGAGCCTACATACGTACGCAACGCCGAAATTGAGCCAGCCCATCTTCAAATCGGGGCGAGCGAGTGGGTCTGTACCTGGAGACCAGGGAGATGCAATACGAGGCGGTGCTTGAAAGTAGTTAGAGCACGCATCGGGATTGCAGGGAATGGCGCTAGTTAGCTCGTCTCGGCGGACGGCGCAAGTGAGCGCTACACAAAAGAAACTTCTGCATCCCTGTTTCTCCATTCGACAGCATGCATAGCTCCAGGGTGGATGCCGTGGAACGCCCGACGGTTGGCAAGCGCTGGACATCGTCTCTTCTCCTCGACATCATTGCAGACATACTCTTACCCACTCGGCCTACATACCCGGCCCCGGCTCCGAGCACGCCTACGACATCCGGTTGGCTCCACGGAGAATGCTCTCATCTCGACGTTCTGACTATGGTGTTTACGCACAATCTCACATACACACACCCGCTTGGCGGCCTTCGCTTCGCTTCAAGGGTATCACCTGCTCAATTGTCCGTGGAGGGAAAGGAGTATCTATCTGCTGTCCATTCGCTGGCATGTATGTACATAGTTTTGTGCGGATATCTTGCCAGGCCCGCAACCTGCCTCTGGCGAGCCTTCCTCCTACGTACCACCCCAGTATCGAGGGCTAATCTCTCGCCGCGGTCATGAGCAATTTGGAACGGGGTCCAGTGCTCGAGAGACATTGGCCACCGCCCACGAGGCGCTCCTATGTGGCTGGCGAGCTCGACAAGCAGCATCAATCAATCAATCAATCGATCAATCGATCGCATGGATTCCCCAATCCCAATCGCTCGTTCGTCGCTCTGGGAAAAAAGAACCGGACCGGGAGCTCCTTTTCTCAGACACGGAAGGTTATCCCCGAATCGTATGGCTGTTCGGCGCTATGTCTGACTATCTACCTATGCTCTATACCTTCATCCGCTTGCTGCCTAGACAGGGCCAGGGCGTCTCGAGCGTCACCTTTCCCCTGCGCAGAACCGCATGGACGCCGATCCGCTTGCTTGCTTGGGAGGATTGTGGCGGAGTGGGGGACGCTTTGTGGGAGGTCGGATCTAGGGGAAGGAAAGGAGAAGTCCACTGGAGGGCGGGGATGAGGAAGGGGGGAGAATACCTACCGAGCCAGGGTTAGCTACCGAACCTGTCGTCTCGAGTTCGATCGTATATATATCGGGGTCGACGTCGCCTCTTGTTTTCGTCCTCCATCCTCTTCTCTCTCTCTCTACATTGTCTCTAATTCACTCGCTACTTAGTCGTTATTTCAGTCACTCGCTTCAGTTAATCAACAGCCAAAACTTCCTCCCTACCGTCCCCCAATAATACATACTCCATAATGCCTGCCAGAGTCTCCATTCTTGCCCTGACCGTGGCCCTTGCCGGTCTCGCCTCGGCCGCCGCGTGAGTTTCCGGTCCTGAGTGGAGATGTCCTTCTGGAGCATAGTCTGACGTTCCTCCCAGTGACCCTTCTGCCGACAAGCCCATCGGCCATGCAGCTTACACCACGCGCGCTGCCGCTCCGGTCTACGGAAAGCCCGAGGACTCCCCCGAGTACACTGCACCCAAGTACACCACCCCCGGTGCCGGAAAGCCCGCTTACCCCGTCGGAACCGGTGCCCCCGGCTGCTACGGCGACGAGTGCGGTGAGGATGCCGACTACACCACGGTCATCAGCTCCACCTACGTCGCCACTCTGACCACCACGGTTCCTTGCGAGCCCTATGTCACGGGCACCGAGACCCGCTCGTACACCGAAAAGGAGATCCGGTCCACCGCCACCAACTACCAGACCATCACCCACCACAAGGGTGACTACGCCCCCACCGGCTACCCCTACGGAGGAAAGGGCCCCTACGGAGGAAAGGGCCCCTACGGAGGAAAGCCCTACGGAGGAAAGGGCCGCTACGGAGGAAAGCCCTACGGAAAGAAGCCCTACGGAGGAAAGGACCCCAAGTACACCAACGTTGCTAAGCCCAAGACCACCGTCGTCTACAAGAATGCCTACACCACCGTCTACGAGGATGTCTACGAGGATGTCCCCACGGCCACTGGTGTCCCGCACAAGGGTTACCCCGCCTCCGACGACGAGGGCTCCGACTACGAGGATTCTGTTGAGTACCCTGCCGGCCACGGAAAGCCCGTCCCCACCCCCGTCAGCCCCAAGGAGACCGTCTACGTCACTGTGCCCGCCAAGACCGTGACCGTCACCGAGTCCGCTTCTTGCGGTGAGGTCACCCACGTTGCTCCCGGCCACGGATATGCTACTCCTTCCGGTGTTAGCCCTAAGCCCACTGGCTCCTACGGTACCCCTGGTAAGCCCGTCGAGAAGCCTGAGGAGGATGCCAAGGACGACTACTCCGACGATGAGGAAGAGGAGCACGAGGGCGACTACTCCGACGATGAGGAGCCCAAGGAGACCGGCAAGCCCACCTATGGTACACCAGCCAAGCCCACCGGCCACGGATACGTCACTCCTTCTGCTGTGACCCCCAAGCCCACTGGCTCTTACGGATCCCCCGTCGAGAAGCCCACCGAGGAGGAGCATGACGATGAGTACGAGGTTGAGGATCCCTCCAAGTCTTCTCCTAAGCCCACTGGCTCTTACGGATCCCCCGTCGAGAAGCCCACCGAGGAGGAGCATGACGAGTACGAGGTTGAGAAGCCCTCCAAGTCTTCTCCCAAGCCCACTGGCTCTTACGGATCCCCCGTCGAGAAGCCCACCGAGGAGCATGACGAGTACGAGGCTGAGAAGCCCTCTCCTAAGCCCACCGGATCTTACGGATCCCCTGTCGAGAAGCCCGTCGAGGAGGAGGAGGAGGAGGAGGATTGCACTTCCACTGATGCTGCCACTCCCACCGGCACCTACGTTGCCCCCACTGGCTCCTACGCCACCCCCGTCGAGGAGAAGCCCGTCAAGAAGCCCGTCTACGCCGCTCCTTCCGCGTCGGCCAGCCCCGTCAAGACCTACTAAGGGTTGTTAGGTCCGGTGCATACATAGCTGTTGATGTCTTTTCTTGTGTTCAGCGCTTGCTTTTTTTTCTTCCCTGCCAGGGTGGAGGGGAGGTGATGGGGTAAAAGGGTAGAAGGAAACAGGAGGAGGAATTTCGATGCTGTAGATAATTAATATGTTCGATCGATTGGATTCTAAACTATTGTGCCAACGTGTGATTGCGACTTGGCTCTGATTTGCGTGGATTGTGCTTCGCCAGCATTATCTCTTCGGCAAATTCACCCTTCGGCGGGAGATGCAGCTGGAGGGGTCGGCGCTGTTTGCTGTTTCCTGTTCTGCTCTGCTCTGGCGGATTTACACCCTCCTCCCCCGCCCTTTTTCGCAAGGACGGTTTTTTTGTTTTGTTTTGTTTACTCCATACGACCTAACTCGATCACGGCACCCTCCCTAATTAAGTACATACATACATCTCCACCGCATTCCAAACCGGCCAGTGTGGCGCCCCCCGAGATATCTACCAAATCCCACAATCTATGCACCGCCGCTCCTCCCTCTCGCTGCACTCATTTGCGGTCCTTCACTACTTCCTTATGTATCTAAGGAGCTCGCGCGGGGGGGGGGGGGGGGGGGGGGCCCCCCCCCCCCCCCCCCCCCCCCCCCCCCGCCCCCCCCCCCCCCCCCCCCCCCCCCCCCCCCCCCCCCCCCCCCCCCCCCCCCCCCCCCCCCCCGCAGTGCCCGTCTCTCTGTCCGGTGCAGGCACATCCCTTGTTACTACTAGGCCGTTTTTTTTTTAGCTTGTGTGTACATAGATAGAAATGCGCTGCTACATACATAAGTATGTATGTATGTATGTATTCTCCTCGGAGCTGCCAATTGCATCGAAGACCTTGGTCGGCTTTCTTGTAGGGAGGGGGAGGGTTTGTCGATCCGCTTGTAAGTGGGAGGCCCCATGCTTTCGCTTCTCGCCCCATTTCGGCTCCGTCATTTTCCTCTTCAAGTGGCTGATTGAGGTTGGGAGAGGTTGCCCCCGCCCCCGCGCACGAGTTTGGACAAGCTACCAATACATACATACATAGCTACCTTGTCTCGTACACAATGGCACGAGTGATATCGTGTGTTCATCGGAGTCGTACTTCGTGTACATAAAATGCTACAATCCTACAGGGGCATCTCTCGAATCATGAATCGTACGTATGTATAGTAGGTACATTCTGTTCGGTCGGGCAGTTTTTCGGTGCCGAGTCCGTCACTCGCTCACGCCCCCCTCCCCCACATCTGTGCCTTGCACCTTATAAAAATACGCATCCAACATCCCATCCGTAGTTACATAAGTATGTATGTACAAGGGCGAGTGCAGATGCATGAACCCGACGTGCCACAATTCCCCTGGAAGGCAGATTCCCACTGCGGAGAGAATGTTAGTCGTGCGAATGGAAAAGCTCAAATTGCTGTTGGGTTCATTTCTCCCGTACACATGCGTCGTTAGAAGTAGGACCTAAGAGTATTCAAACAATTCCAAGCAGGGCCTATAAGAAGGAAAGAAAGAACGAGAAACCCAAATCAAACCTCCCAAATTCCCCATCCACTGTAATCTTTTCCCCGGTCTCATGCGTGTGCTGCCTTCTTCAAACTATAAGTCCAACCCGCCCCCCCCCCATTCTTCACGCCTCCATTGTAAACAAGTCTCGGGAAAACCCATTCAGATGTAGTAAGCATTGCTTCATCTCACTCTCGACACGTTTGAGGGAAAAAAATGAAAGAAAATGAAAGAAACATTGAACATCCTATCGATCCCACAGCCTCCATACAAAGAGATGCATATTTGCTTCCAATCCTACCGGTTCATCATCCATCTCCATGCAAAATAAGAGAACATTACCGCGCAAGAGAGAGAAACAAAACAAAAAAACAGTAAATGCGGGGAGGGAAATATAACAGGGCAAGACACAAAATGCGCGAACACAACTGGGGGCAGAGAAAAAACACGGAGATGCAAAAGACAGGAAGGGGAACAAAAACAGTTGCGCAAAGTAGGAAACAGAAACTACTCATCTCCCGCAAGAACGAAGACAGGGGGGGGGGGGGGGGAATAAAAAAAGTTATTGTACACAAAACCCCTTTTAGAGTCGCTCCTAATCAATCATCCCATTTTCATCCCATCCATGCACAACGAAGAGCTCCCACCGCCCCTCATCTCGTCTAAGTTAGGCCTTCACTTCTTCCACCGTCTGCAACAGCTTCTGGAGGTCGTCCGCTTTGACCTTCGCTGCGAAGAACTTGATGCTTCCATCCGCCTGAAACTCGGGTACCTTCAGGCATTTGCCCAGATGCAGCTGGTACTTGATGTCCTTTTTCAGTGCCACGTTGAGGAGTACCTTGCCGAGATCCGAACGGACGAGGATACGTGATTTGCCAGTAACGCGATTCTTCAATACTCTCAGTGCACCGATACCCACAGTCTTGACCGGAGTGCTACTCAGGTCGTAAATGATGGACCGAGGCAGCTGGAAAACCGGATCCTCATCTTCCTCGCCAGGGCCCTGGAGAGAAAGGTCTTTCTCCGTCTTCGAGGATTGGGCATCGGATGGCTCGCCGTCGTCGGCGCCACCACCAGTCTCGGATTCAGAGGCGGAAGCCGAGGTCACAGGGGTAACAGCGCCCGCCGGCTTAGCGCTAAAGGTGAATCCGGAGGAGGAGGAGGAGGAAGTTCCATTAGTTCCACCACAGATGCCACCCTTGTTGCTGTTACCGGAGAAGAGACCACCGGAAGGAGGAGGAGCAGAAAACTTGACGCCCTTCTCGGGAGACCATGTGTTATCACCCGTGGAGGGGAAGTTGCTTGCACTTGGGTTGAAGGGGTGGTCTTGCTTGGTTGGAGAAGCACGGTCGAACATACTTCCACTGCACTTGGGCTGCTCATCATCGTCGTCCGGCTCCGGGTCGTCCGGGAGGTTGGAAGTGTCTGCATTCCTGAACGGATTGACCCAGGCTGGAGTGGTCGGTGGGGGAGAAGGGTTGTCGAAGATGCTCGCTTCGACGCGGATGCCTGTTAGCAGCGGACGAGATAAACAGGGTCGTCGGAACTTACCATGTTTAGGCGGTACCTTCTCTGTAGACTTCGACGACTGGACCGCAGATCCTCCACCAAGAACGGAAGACAGGGTTTGCGATGTAGTCGATTTGAATGGAGCAAAAGCGACCTTGGATTCTGTGCGTAAGGAGAAAGCATCATTAGATACTGAAATGGTTCATGTCGTAACCGCATCGCAAATCGTGGGGACGGGTGAATGGGACAGGTGATGTGATGCGAATGCACACGCGCGGATGGGAACATTGGCGAACATTCAATCATGTGGATTATCGCCGACCGTCGCCGACCGTCAAAAGCTCCAGTGTTGGAGGGGACATAATAGCGGTAATGTAACAGCAGCAGGATACCGAGCCCCTCGGATCGTCCGTCGCAGAGAAACCGTACCGGCTAGAATGCCCACCTCCGCCACGCGTTCCAACCAAACCCGCGCGCGGGCAAGCACATGTGCAATGAAGGGTACAAAACGAGTAGAGAATCCTAATTACCTTCGCCGAGGGCTCTTCGCTTTCCTCCTCCAGCATCGTTGTCTTCACCAGCCCGCTTACCAGTCACACCGTTGCCGGGCGCTGACTCACTAAACTTATACCTCTGGTTGGCTGAAATCAGCTCCTTGATCTTCCTAACTTCGGAGGTATAGGCGTCGCAGAGAGGCGTAAGATCGGCAAATATGTCCTGCTTGGACAATTCTTCCTTGAAGAAATGATTCAACGAGCGCAAAGCGAACAGGTTGTAGTAATCCGTCAACTGGTTGACCGACCACTGCTGGGAATCCGCCGGCAGAGGCGGCGAGCGCATCCGAACAGTAGAAGGCGCATTCGAGGAATTAGTAGTAGGGACCGAGAAGAGAGACGAAGCTGCAGGGGCAAGGGTAGTGGATGGCACCGGCTTGCTGCCGGTGGTGGCGCCAAACAAACCAAACGAAGGAGCGGGAGTATCTGTTGGCTTTGGGTTAAACAACGCGGGCTTCACGGCAGGTTGAAAAGTAAAACCTCCGGCCGCGAGCACTGGCGCCGCGGGTGCCGCGACTCCAAAGGATGGTTTCGGCTCCTCCTTCTTTTCTGTTGGCTCTGCCGTTCCGAACATGAGGGAGTCCTTCTTCTCGGCAACTGGTGCGCCAACCATTGTCTTCTGTGGCTCGTCGTTCGTCGCTACATTGCTACCAAATCCAAACAGTGGCTTAAGTGTCTCATCTTTTTTCTCGGACGGATTGAACAAGGGCTTTGTGTCGTCTTTCCCAACATATCCGAAGCGCGGCTTGTTGGGCTCAGCAGGCTTGTTGTTTTGAAAGAGCGACATATTGGCTGCTGGCGCTTCCTTCGGTGGCTGTTGAAAGGTGAACCCGCCCGTCGCCTGGGGAGGAGGCGCCGCGGCGGCAGGCGGGTTGCCGAACAAAGACATCGAGGGTGGCTCAGGTGCTTTCGTTTCAGCAGCCTGCCCATAAGTGAAGCCAGAGGGTTTGCTTTCCGTTGCACCCGACCCGAAGGATGTAGACGTCGTTGGCACAGCACCGAACGATGAGGAGGTCGTGGGGGCAGCACCGAATGGCGTAGAAGGTGTGGGTGGAGCACCAAATGCTGGGGCGCTGAAGTTGAAGGACGAGGTGGTAGTGTTCGGGGCCGGAGGTTCAGTTGAAGCCGCCCGTTGACCAAATGGGAACCCTGTAGATGCGGGCTTTAGCTCCTCTTTGGGCGCAGGAGCAGCGGCTGCACCGAAAGTGAACGGGGTCGACGCGTTTGTAGGGTTCCTGAAGAAATTGGCGGTCGGTGCAACCGGTGCAGAGTTCGCGTTTGTGCCACCAAAGGTGAGCCCTATGGATGAGGCTGGCTTATCGTTATTTGTGGTCGCTCCGAAGCCTCCGAAGCTAGGTGCCGATGAAGTGGAAGTGGCGCCGGTGGTACCATTCGCAGTTCCAAACAGACCATTTATTGCTGGCGCGGTGCTCTGAGCACTAAAAGGCGCATTAGTGGGAGCAGCAGGAGCCAATCTAGCGAACGGGTTCGGCTTTGGCTGTTCCTGTTCCTGTTGTCCGAACGAAAACCCACTATTGGTGCCATTACCAAACGAAGTCGAAGGCGCAGGCGCGGGAGGACCACCGAAGCCCACACTGAACGCTGGAGCTGGTGGCGGCGATGGTGCAGCGCTATTTCCAAAGGCGAAGCCTTGACTGACCGCACCGGCGAAGAAATTGGGCAAACTCGCTCCACCTCCAGTACTGCGCGTGCCGGCGCCCCGTCCTGCTCGACGTTTCAGCGGTGCGATCCTACGTACAGGTTTCATAGTCAGCTTTTCTGCGATTCTTCGGAAGTTATTGGGAGGTCGGTGTCGGATGTGTCAAGACCCACGACATAAAGAAAGCAGGATAAAAAACAAGGGGAGGGGTTGTCTATAGGGCAAGGAGAGGCTTGGGTGTTTTTTTTCCCCCACATACTTTCTTCCAGACAAGACGTCGGGTGGAGCGGTCTTTGATGGTTCGGTAGAATCATCGGGGCCGCCAGCAGTGAAGTTGAAGGATCCGTTCTGCATCTGTTCTTTGGTAATCTGTATCTCTGCTGAGCGCTTCGACATCGATAGCAAGGTTGGCTCGGTTGTCCTCGCGATGTGATCCGCCGACTGCGGTGCCTCCCCTTTGACAGCGCACGCGCGTTAATTGATCACACGGATGACCTTATACTCGGTACGGTTCGAGCAAACGAGCGTGATGCAGCGGTAATCGGCGGCGGAGAAGACGGTGATTGGTCGTTGGTACTCTAGGTGAGGGTTGCGTGACGTAGGGGCGCGAGGGGAAAGAGAAGTAAAGAGCGAAAGGAAGGGTAGGGTGGGTTTGACAGCAGCAAAAGTAGTTGTTGCGACCGCGAGGGGTGTGTTGGGCAGGTGACGATGGGGATGAGGACGAGAAGGAATCGGAGTCGGAGTCGGAGTCGGGGTCGGGGTTAGCCAACAACAAGGAAGAACGAACTTTGGCAGTCGCGGGTTGTTTTGGCTGTTGCTGGGGGGTTGTGGTGATGGGTTGGTTGATGGGTGGTTGCGTTGTTGTCTGAGGAACCCGCAAGAAAAAATGGTGATGAGGCTGAGATTCAGGAATCAGGTCTAGTTATGTACTTCTATACTACATGTATTTACTTCCAAAAAAATACTGTTTGCTTTTACCTCAACTCACTTGGGCTTTCTTAACTGCAAGCAATGCTCATTTATGGGCCTCATCCCCTGAAAAGAAAAGAAACTTCGGGAGATGCTGCCTCTCTTCCTCTGTTCCATCTGTCGCGTTCAAGTTGCCTCACGCGACCGGATAAAAATGTATAGGAATCCATGTGCTGCGAGTCAAAAGCTCAGCAAGCCAATCATGAGGTTCTCCATGATGTTATTTTCGGGATATGAAATAAAAACTTTTTCTTTTTCTTTGCGACGCGTATTTCGCCAGGAATTAGGGCTTAGGACCAGGAAACGTCAAAGTGTATCTACTACGCCACCGCGATATTGCTGTGCATGCACACTACTTCAAAGACTTTAGGACTCACCGGCCGTGATACCATACCACCGCCACCGGATATCCGATTTTGAAGCTCCGTAGGCTCAAACGTACCATCCGGTCGCTTGCGACTGCCGATAAGACCAGCTGAGTGGTCAGTTCGAGATGCTCTCTTGGTTAAACTCTAGTTAGTTCACACTTTTCCACATCCCACCAGCTGATTCTCATGGCAAGCCATCTGGCGCCTTAGAGCTCGCAGTCAAGCGCATAAACCTCCTGGGAGTTCCGCGGGGGCCCCTCAATTACGGTCGTGAGTCCTCGGAAGGTCGCGACCTGCCGTCTTCTCGACGCCTGCTTATCTACGGATTTCAACAGTACACGATGAGTAACCGACGAGGCTTCGCACCTATGATCCAGACCGATATTTCTCTTCCGCTTGTACGAGTATGTGTCTTGAGGGCAGCCGGCAGCTCAGATGTGAGTCCTCGGGTCCCGAATCTTGAGCTCGATCGTTCCCGTTACCACAAAACATCGGTCACCGACGCAGGCCGGCCGAGAGTTCAGGCCAAATCCACGATACTTTACTGGTGGCGATGTGGGTCTTCTGGACGTGGTGTTTGAACCCAATACCTACTTTCCTAAGTACTCTCTGGAAGATTCCCACGGCGGCAGCAGCCAACGGTGATGAGAAATGACCCTCATCTAGAATCGAACCCCGCGATACTCTGCTTTGCAAACAGCACGTACCGGTTCGATCACCTGGTCGCCATTCCGAACCCAATGCTACCGGTCATCCCGTCTCCCAAAGGTCCTAAACTCAAAGCCCAAAACTCAAAGCCCCTCCCGTAGTAGGCCGAGCTCAAACCTTGATCCCCATGATTAAAAAGCCTCCCGACTCCACCACCGGCAAACAATAGCTTCATTCGCCGGAAAGCCACCAAGCTCCACGGGCCATCCGAAAAGCCTTCCTGGGTTCGCTATACAACATGTGGAACAACTCTGCACCGGGGCTCGATTATTTCTCCAGACCCAAGTGGATGCCGAAAGACACCATCTCCGATGAGTCCAGGCCGCCAGCTGCCGACCCCGGTTCCTCCTACTCCCGCTCCTCCCAGACCATACAACATCCCTTCCGCCAGCAAGGATATGCAAGCAGCTCCCCGCCACTCGTCCAGCCGATATCAGAGTACACTCGCCTCCTACCTCCTACTGCCACCGCCTCAGTCGCCAGCCAGGATGATAAGCCCAGAATTTCGAATCCTCTCGTTTTCCTGGCGATAGCAGGTATCCTGTTTCTAGGTGGAATCATGGAGGTTGTGAGGAGGGTTGTGGTTATGCATCTACGTGCTCAGAGGGAAAAGGGAAAGAAGAGATTGGCCGAGAGCGTGGAGTTGGGGATTGTGGCCACTGAGGAGGTTGCCGTTGTTGCTAGTGGTAACGAGGGGCGCCAGCCTGTGGCGAGGCCAGAGAGGGCGGTGTTGGGGGAACCGGTGGATAGTGACTGCGGGAGGAGTATCAGATCGCTGCCGGCGTACGAGCCGGAAGATCCGAGCCCTGCGCCGCCGTATACGGCCGTGTACGAGGGCGCGAGGAGGAAATAGAGTTCGGCGGGGTTGGATATTGAGTTTTGATCTCTTCTTATGAACATTTGTTGGATACATAGATATGTCAAGATAAATGCGAATGGCGGGATGAATGCACATGACAAGTGTCGTCGAGTTATGTAGACGCGTTTAAAGTCGCCTTCTCACTGGTGCTCGTGACTCGGTCCCAAAACAAGAATACCTCGAGTTAAGAGATCCGGCCAGAAGCGACAAAAACAAAAACAACTTCCATCCTCACTCTAGTTTCAGCACTACGGAGAAAAGGAAAAAAATCAAACCAAAAATCAAACGAAATGGCCTCCCTCATTGCAAGCATCTACGCATACCTTGCAAACTTCTTCTCGGCATCCCCCACTCCCACTCCCACTCCCACTTCCACGACCACCACCACTACCACGACCGCCACTGCCGCCGCATCGCCTTCCACAAACCCACAACGCACCTCACGTCCTGCCCTTGACGGCCCCAGTCTGAGCACGCTCCTCCCCTATCCGCCTACCGAGGAAGAATCCCTCTACCCGCCGTGTCCGCTCGACGGGGAAATCGCTATGTCGGCTAGTGTTGAACAACTCGTCAAGGAAGCGAAGATGGCCGTCCCGAAGGATGCTTGAGCGGGATGGGGATTTCTTTTGGGAGACGTGGACTGCCTTTTCCTGCCGTGGTTGTGTTCGAATGGTTTAGATATCATGGATGTTTTTTTCCGGAATTCTACTCTACATACACGCTGCTAGTTATTCGTCTCTTGTACTGAGACGGCTAATATTACCGGTATCTATCCGTGATATGTATGCACTACGTGCCGTGTTTACATTCACCCTGCTTCCTGCAGGTTCGTGACTCCGTGACGCAGTCCGTGCAACACCCGCGAAATGCGTGAGTCACTTCTCCTTGGACAACTGAAGTACTAGTACATGGGTAGCTCCAGCTCCCGACCTCAACCCAACACCACCATAGCTCATCCACCAACCGTCACCGATGCCACGCACCCCAACCTCCAAAATAACCATTCCCGCGATCAAGGCCGCGGACCCTGACGAAGAGGGCTTCGATGATGAAGAGGAGAAGCCCCCCGCTACCTTTGGTAATACATTGAGTAAATTTACATACGCCACACGGTCTGCGCCGTCGTCGCCCGCGAAGCGCGCTGTTTCCAGCGCTGTTGCCTCGCCGGTCAAGAGAGCGATAACCGCTTTCGCTAGTATACCTCCGGCGTCGCTGAGAAAGCGCACGAGGTCGAGCACTGTCAAGCCCAATCCCGACGACGATGAGGACGAGGAGTATGCCGCCCCCTCCCCCCGTACAGCCAAGAAGAAGAAGAAGAAGTCCAGCCACGCCGGCTACGCGCCGCCCAGCAGGTACAGCCACCTCAATGGGGTCCCCGACGCTACCGCGCCGGGTATGATCACGCTCTTCATCGGTACGAATCCCGGCATCCGCACCGCGGAGCTCGGACACGCCTACTCGTCGCCCAGTAACCATTTCTGGCGGTTCTTGCACGAGGCCGGGCTCACCCCGGACCGCCGATTGCACCCCACGGAGGACCTGCGGTTGCCCGAGGTCTACAGCCTGGGGAGTACGAACCTTGTGTCTCGGCCGACAAAGGATCAGGCGGAGCTGAGTCAGGCGGAGATGGAGGCTGCAGTGCCAGTGCTGGAGGAGAAGATCCGGCGATGGAAGCCCGAGAGTGTGGCGGTCGTTGGGAAGGGGATTTGGGAGAGGATCTACAAGGCGAAGACGGGGACGAAACTCGGGAAAGATTTTGAGTTTGGGTGGCAGGAGAGCTGGAGGCTGGGGGAGGACGAGGGGGAGGGCTGGGAGGGCGCGAGGGTTTTCGTGGCGATCAGTACCAGTGGACTGGTGGCGGGGTATTCGATGACGAAGAAGCAGCAGATCATGAAGGAGCTCGGGGATTGGGTGAATAAGAGACGGGCAGAGAGGGGGGAGACGGCACCGAGGGGGTTGCCGGAGGAGGAGGTGGTTAAGGCGGTTAGGGAGAGGGAGGAGCGTTTTAGGAATCAGCTGAGGTTGCAGGCGCAGCTTGAGGTTGACGAGCTTGGAGAGGAGAAGGAGGAGAAGACTGGTGGAGTCGAAGCCGAAGAACAAGTGGAGGACTGAATGTCGTGTTAGTTCCTACGATCGTTGCTGTATTCTGTAGATCTGACCAATGCTGCCTTGCAAACGTACCGGGAACAACATTCGAAATTTCATGAGTTGCATGCCGCTCCGATACCTGGACTCCCCCATCTACTTCCGCCTGTTGTGCTTCTTGATCTGCCTGACCAGCAACTCCATCTTCGAGGGCAGGCGGGCCAGGCGGGCTGGGAGAACCTCGCTAGTCCGTGTCACGGTCGCCGACAGCCTACGTTCATGCGATCCCCAAAGCCACCGCCGAACATCTCCCGTGACACGTAACTGTCTACGGCGATGCTGCGCACCCGATTCCGCGTGTGCGTTTTCACAGCTACGTACAGGTCTCCATAGGGAATGGATATTCACCCAATCGGACACGCTCCCCCATATGTCTGCCGCCGCTCCGTCCCAGTAATGGGCTTATGGCGGTGAAGCCAATCCTGCATGAGATGGAGTGAGTTAGGTGCTACTTGGGTGCAGGTGGGGGAGTTTTCCCGCGACGGCTTCCATTGAGCGATACATATTCTCCGCCGATTATTCCGGTGCCGGAGCAGAGTGTGTATGCAGACGAACCCTTCGATCTATATATCTACGTCAAGCGTTCGCGGAAGGATCCGACCGACTTGGATATGCACCTATGTATGTAGATACATGCATAATACGTAACTGCAGAAGTCCCCGCCCAGTGGAGTAGGCACACAGGTGCAGAAATTGTGGAGAGAGTGATCCGTAGATATCTACATACGGTACGCTTAGTCCGACCCCAACCCGCTCCGATGTGCATCTCGCTGTGGCGACAGCGGTCGCCGCTAGAGGCGGCAGTGGTGGCAGTTGAACAAACTCAGAGTTGGGGATTGGCCAGATACCAGTATCTACGTGTTCTCCACGGGGTGGCCGTCTACCTACTAGGGTGGAAATGCTCTACTACATAGGTATCTATCTGTGCCGCCCCGTCACCTGTTCCCATGCGGATCCGATCGCGAATGCTGAATGCTGAACACAGACCTGCATACATACTTATGTACTCTTGGCGCGAGTGATATTTAGGTACATAGACATAGATAATGAATATTTTCTTTTTCTTCAGGGGTAAACACGAAATGAGCTTTCTTGCAACTACAGCATATCATCTCGAACACGAACAAGGAGACTCTTCCGGAAAGCGTTCGATTTCAAGAAGCACTCGATACGTACAGCTCAGGAATCATTTCAACCCATACCGATGCTGTAACAGCTGCGGAAATGCCACGGCCAACCTTCTTACACAGAAGCCTACAACAACTGACGTCAACTATTGAACAACGCAGAGGAGGGAATCCTAGTGTGGTAAGATGTTTGCGCTTGGTATTAGGTAGTTCCACAGCTCAGGTTCTGGATCATTTGAAGTCTTTTTTTTTTGAATCAATTGGAGAAACTTGCTAAGTAAGCAACGGTAATTTTTGTTTCCGTTGGGCGCCGCGGCGCTGAACCTTCAGACGCCGCGACAACGATGCGTGTCCCCAGACACATAAAATATCGCTGGCAGCCTAGAGCACGCGAGTGCACTAGCGCCCCACTTAGTGCGCTAGTGCCCGACTTACCTACATACGTGCTCAACTTGCCTATGTATGCACTCTCTATATGCTGTCCATACGGTAAAAGTCGGATGCCATCCACCGGCCAGTCGTTACCCTGGTGTTGCGTCATGGCTGCATGGAAGGTTGTCGTGGAAGGCAACGCTCCGCTCTCTCGCGTGTGCGCATGGTATCTATGGTTTGCATGCGTAGGGAGATAGATATGTACCTTGGTACTGCCAACCGATCTTGCACATCGGTTCATCGTCGTCATAGATACATAGCTGCTGTGTATACATACCAAAATAAAAATAAAAATAAAAATAAAAAAATACTAGATATCATAGAGAAGTGAGTTTTCGTCGAGGCTTTGCTGGGCTGTGCGTGCACAAATCCCTGCAGTTCTCTGACATTGCACGCTCAGAAAATAAATCAGGTGTTGCTGGGTCGTGCGTGCACAACCGTGTGCACAAGTGTGCGCATTCTTGCTGGACGGGCATAAGTGTCTGCCGAATCCCCGGGGGTCTATCAAAATCTAGCCAAAGAGCTGCCGAACGAAGATTATTAAGTTGTTGGAAAAGCGGAAGGTAGTCGGTTTTCTTCAGTTGATTCTGACGATGGCCGACAGCAAGTCGCGCACGTCGGTAAGTCGGGCATTACGCGCTAAGTGGGCGCTAGTGTATTAGTGTATTCTTGGCGCGAGTGATATTTACTTATATTTATGAATTTTTTCTTTTTTCTCCAGGTGTAAATTCAACACGAAATGAGCTGGCAGAAAGCTTCTTTCTTGCAACTACAGCATATCACCATGCCGAAAACGAACGAGGAGACTCTTCCGGAATGCGTTTGATTTCAAGAAGCACTCGATATGTACAACTCAGGAGTCATTCCAACCCAGACCGGTCACCAGTGCTGCAACACCTGCGGAAATGCCACGGTTAACCTTCTTCCACAGAGTCCATGGACGACGGTCGGCAGAAGAATACAACAGGGGGCATCAACTGTTGAACAGCGCAGAGGAGGGAGTTATAGTGTGGTACTGTGATATTCTGCAAAGGACTGGATTTCCTCTGAGCGTGAAGGATGTCACTAGATACTGCGAAAGCGAGAACAATAATTTTCGTTTCTGTTGGGTGCCGCGATGCTGAGCTTTCGGGCGTCGTGACTATATCTATTCTAGTGCTGTCAGCCAATCAGGTGGTTTGTTTACACCCCAGCAAAGAGTGCACACTCCGCATTCTGCCCCTTACTATGTAACAACATTTGAACCGTACAATCATGACGACGCCATTTCCTTCCGAAACTGAACACCCCTCCCTCTGTCTAAGAAAAGTGAAGAAAAAAGGCCCGTATGTATGTGCAGTGGTCGTGGCTGAAAAAGTAGGATACATACAAGAAAGTAACAAATCTAACTGAGAAAGTGAGCCCCCCCGGGGTTTCTCACACGTTAACCATGGCAACAACCAGCAATACCATGACCACCACCCCCAGATTCCTCCCCAGCACGGCCGCGCCACTGCCATCGTCCGTCCCGCCATCCGCAGTAGTCCCGTTCGCCAACGTTCCGTTCACCACCAGCGTCTTGGTCCCGTTGACGTCCGCGATGGCGCTAACGAACTGCTTATCGATGCCGGCAGGCAGCACCGAAGCATTATTGTAGAGCGCCTGCGTGTACGTGGCGTTATGATTCTCGTCGCACCCGCACACGCTGTACTCCTGGCACAGACACAGCACCGGCAGCGTCTCATTCTGTCCGGAAGTATTGTTGCGGGCCGTCACGGGGTGGGGGAACTGGTACGAGTGTGCACCGGAGAGCCATAGTCCCGGGAGAACACCCAGTGCGGCGCCGCCGAGGAACGCCGGCACTATTCCGCTGGCCGAACGGCCACCGGCCTTGTAAGGAACCGCTGCGCCGCCACCGTACGCGCCACCGAACGACTTGGGCGTGCCGGAACCGGAGATCGTGCGTCCGCCGACGTTGGAGGTCCTGTATTGAGGCGATGTCAGTTGTGATCGTGGCGAGTGAGGGCGGGGCCGGCTGGGTGCGTACGAACTGGTGCGGCCACCGCTGCCGCCGGACCCTCCCCCTCCACCCTTTCCGCCACCGCCCCTACCTCCGCCGCCGCCACCGCCGCCTCCGCCGTGACCTCCGCCGCCCCGGCGCTTCTCGAGTGTGTGCTTCTCCTCCTCCTCTTCCTCAACCGTGACCAACTGCCACCACGGATCGGAAGCGATCTCGTCGTCCCCGTCCGAGACATGGCGCCCGGAATACGTGAACTCGGCGTCATCGCAGCCGTCGTGTTCGGCTGCGATTAGCGCCGAGAGGTCGGCCTTGTCTTTGCTGACAACGAAGGTGAGTGCGAGCTGGGTCAACAGCAACAGCAGCACGAACACGAGGGTAAGTGGCGATCGCAACAAGGTTCTTAAACGCATGACTGCTGTGTTGATGCGATGGAAGGGGAGACTGGCCAGACAGTTGCAGGGCGGATATGTAACTATTATATGCCAGAGTTGCGGAGGGGTGCTGGAACCAAGGGACCAAAGCAAAAACACCCTCTCTCGAGAAATTCAATTGTATCAATCTATGGTTTAACGGATGGCGATCACAGTCACACTCCACTTACTGCACTGGCGTGCAGACGGTGACGACAATCCTTTCTTAGAATCTAGGCTATGTAGCTAGCAGAGTGTTTGCCAGGCGCACGCACGCACATCACGCCCTTTCCGCCAATCAATTGTACATAACTTGCCTCCAAAACCGGGGGACGACTCTAGATTTGTAGCCCTTACAGTTGAAGGGGTTATAAGGTTCCGTATACACAGTGTTGGCCGTAACGGGATCATGCCATCTCATCACTCCCTATCGCTGCGTATTCGGTTAGCACCAACTGCGAGCCACCAGCTCAGTTATGTATCGACAGCGCAGCCGCCTTCCAAATTAATAGCGATACTATAGTAACAGCAAATTAGTACGGACAATCTAGTAAATATATATATAAGAAATAAACAAGATCAAGTCGAGCCAGCTTGCTCGCTCGCGAAGTCCTCACGACAAGAATGTATGTATCTACCCGCACTGCTTATCGATAACTGAGACCTGCGGGGTCGTGCGATGCTGAGATGGGACGAATACGTACCTGTATGTGTGTACATTTCTCAGCGTGTTCCTCAAAAGTAAAAGAGGATACCAGCGTGTAAATAGGATTTGAGCGTGCGCATACGGCTCGGTCACCAGGGTTGGGATAAACCTAGATCGGCGTCGATAGTTATGTAGTCGAACGAAAAAGCGGGTTGTGAAGCGCAATGGGGGGGTGGAGGGGTGGAAGTGTATCGCGCGATCCACCGGTGCAAGCTGTGAGTCTTGGAGCTTCATGATAGCCACCGGATACAACACGCATCACGACACACTACTTGGAGAATGGGTATGACCATACAGGCAGCGTGAAGTGTGGAATGAGTATCTACTCATGTCGGCGATATGTATTACAGTATCGATTGATAAGTTCTTGCGGTTTAACAAAAACGGGTGTATTAGACTAATTATCAATCGAGCAACAATACTACATTCTATGTAGCACAGTATTCATGCTCCACCAGGCGTGCATTCGCATCGAGCTTGATTCTGGTGTCCGTGTAACTTCCAATTTTACCTAAATATAAAAACTCTAATTCGGCATCCTTTTGCCCTAAAAAAAACCGTTGAATAATTTTTGTTTAAGACTAAGAAACTCCCTTCAGCCAATAAATCCAGCCAGCCAATTATCATTTAAAGACGGTTTGAATTGATTCGATTTTATCTCAAAATTTATTTTATTTTTCTTATTGAAGTTTTAAACTCAATTTTCAAACTGTATTTGTCGTTTGCGTAAAAAAGAAAACAATTAAATATTTCTTTTAAAATATTAACACCTTTTCTTGCTTTTTTACTATAGAAATAGCGGGGTTTTCGTTTGGGGATACATTTCCCATATTTAATAGAGCTTGTATTTCGTATAATAATGGTAAATCCTGGTCTCGATGACTCCCAGCCGTAGATTGATAGTTTGGAGTTAGCCGATCACGTGCCAAAAAATAATATTCACTCTAATTGTTGCCGCTGGGAGTCTGGAAGGAAAAGTCCCCCTTATTACGTACATACAGAATTTTCCACACACCAACTTTCAAATCAACGTAACTTCCGAGCCATCGGAAAACCACTACAGAACCCCGAACCACACATTTGTGCCGAGCAGACTTTGGCACTCTCGTCGTACGGGTTCCGGGTACTAACCGATTCTTCCCTAGTTCGGGGTTTGCGGGCTCAGACTTTTCCTTCCAGACCCGAGTGAAAGAAATATATTATTAAAGAGCGCTTGCATAGTGATGAGTCATGACGGACTTGGCGAAGGGTCAAGCAAGACTAGGCCAAATCCGCTATATGCTCAAGACGAATAGAAAAGAATGTAGTTTTACCCCCTGAGCAACCAATGATAATTGGTTCATCTTCAGAAAAACCTACAAACCATTCTAAAACTTTTTGGTTAACCCCTAATTTTTTAATAAGGAGCGTTTGTTTAACACCCCTCATAAGATATAACTAATACCGCAGGACTACGTCATTATGGGTCGATGCGTATGGACCGCCAGATATCTACATATCAAATGGTTGATTGGAATCTGACAAGCATCGAAGAAGAGCACCCAAGCACACACCTTTAGAATGCAGTATCGAGACACTCGCTTTGTATCCTATGGGAACTGAGTACCGTAACGATGCGAGACCATACGGCATGAATTGTATACCAGATACCACTTCGAGTGCCCCTTGGATCTCCACGCGATGCCTGTTAATGTTCGTGTAATACATCTCGGATGCCAAACCGATCATTTCACTGAGTACTATAACAAAAAGTGGGGTAAAATTGCAGTTCATGGTTTGAGAAAACTGGATATTGCTTACTGAGCCACAATATAAAATAAAAATAAACTTTACTACTTAGCTATAGGAACTAGAACATGCCAACGTGGCCGCCAAAGCCAGCCACATCATCACACCTACTGTGGGTAGGAGGAGTCGTCCGTTGAGCCTGTGGATAGGCGGGAAGGGCCACGCCGCTGCTGTAAAAAGCTAATCATGGTTTTCTGGATTATGATCGCTAAAGCTTGTTTTTCCATCGTAGACAGAAACTTTTGGCTTTGTGGTATAATAATCGTGATTTCTTATACAGTATAGAACTCGTGTTCGAATCTCGTTCGTATTGTGACTTTCCTAGAAAACATAAAAAAAAACAAAGCGAATAAAGAAAGAAAAAGAAAAAAGGAGGAGAAATAAAGAAAACTCCCTTTTTCTTTCATGCTTGTATTGGAAGTGGATACGGTATCTCGCCCCATATCGGACGCTGGGAGGTGACAATTGAAGTCAGCAAAATCCAGGGGTGGGAACCTGCCTCTAAACTTCACTGGCGAGCTGGCGCTCTCGCCCTACTAAACGGGCCCACTCTAAGTAGATCCGGTATGGGCGCACCCCGATGGTAGCTTAGCCGGCCGAGGCCGCTGCTCGAGTGATCCGTTGCGGCAAATGACGCAACTTGGAACAGGTGTTAGGCCTGGAATTTCGGCAGGCTCGGAATGGCCTGTCACCGACGATAAACTTGTCCGGGGCGGGAAGCTGTCAACGAGCCGGGAGCCCTGCACGCAGCCAAACGGCCTTGGGAGACACTGATCAGTGGTAGAGGGCTTGAGCTAGGGGGCTGGTTCTTCTGCCAAAGTAACTGCATGGGATTCCTGGAGCTCTCTCTAGGAGGCACATCCCTCTTCGGACGACAGATGTTAACCGTCTTCCCCCCCTCCTTAGGTCTCAGCAGGCCTCAGTGTGTGCGTTCACTACCAATGCCCTATAATTCATTATGAGGGAGCGTCTCCGGATGGTGCCCCAATGATCAGACCTGATACGGGTTGTCGAAAGGACAGGACCCTCCTGCCAACGCGCTTCGCCATGATCTAATAAGGTCGCATGCGAGTACTGAACAATGAATGAATGAATCGGACCCTGGGATAGGAGCAAGGTCACACCAGCATTGCTGCAGAATCTAATAGAATGTTAGTAAATAGCAATTTTGACACGTGTTGACCAGTTAGTACGTATGACTGTCTCGTCCCCCTACTTCGACCAGCCCCCGCCCCCCCTACATCCAAATGCTATCCATAGCCCAATCTACCTGCCAGTAGATTGTGCCAGCAATGTAATACTGCATTCTTTTGCAGACAGTACCAGTAAGGCAGCAGGACAAAAACGCGTATGTATTGTCAGTACGAAGTACATAGCACTATTCTAGCATTGCTGCTGGACTGAAAATAGTAAGGTGCAGAGTCGCAAGATCTTATCTCCCCCAATGGAACGTACATATGCATCTATGTATCTAGACAACGGACGAGAAACCTGGATAAAAAGTGCGCCACCATAGTCTATGTAGCAAGGCTGTATGCGGGTGTGAGTAAGCAAAAAAAGAATAATCAAGTTTCTACACCCCAGGAAAGCTCCGCCACAGTGTCCACCAGCCTCCTTCTCCGGAGCCTGGTGTCGAACACCTGTGCGTGATCGCAGTTCTTATACCACATCACCTTCAATTGTCCATCCCTGTCCTCTCCCTCGGCATTCCCTTTTACGTTCACCGTCGTCTCGTCTACCATCTCCTCTCCCTTGCGCCCTGTCAAATATTCCCAAATACTCCTGCTGTCAACCAACAGATCCCTACCTCCCATGGCAACGGCACACCTCTTCCCTGCGAGCTCTTCGCGCCAGAGGATATTTTGCGACCAAAAGAAGTGGCGGCAGATGGTATGCGCAATGCTGGGATCTAGCGATGCGAAGTAATTGAGCTGGCGCTCGTTGGCGGAACGGGGGGGGCGACAGGTGAAGTTGTAGGCTACGCTTGGGTGGTGCAGGAGGAAGGCGATCGGATCGATTAGGAGGAGGGAGGATATTCGGGGGCCAATGGTGGGGCAGTGCAACAGGTGGGTGGTGAGGATGGTGCCATAGCTGTGACCGACAAGAACGAAGTCGGTGATATTGTGGTAGTTGAGGATCGAGAGGACCTGCGAGGAGAACTCGGCCGGATCGAGGGGGTCACCGCAGATACGCATTGATATCGGCTATGAATCCCCAACGTTAGTCTCCGAATCTAGGAACGTATATTATTGTATAAGAGGGGAAGCACCATAATCTCCAATGCAATAATTCCCACCCCCTCTCCAACTTCCTCCGCTATCTCGGCCAGAAATGGAACATATGGATACAGCCCTATCCCAAGTCCATGCAAAAACACCACCGGCAGCTTGTCGGTAGCTGTATGCGGACGGTACCAATACGAGAAGTCTTTTGATGGGGAGTTGGCGCCCGCCGAAACGAACCACTCGTGCCAGCGGCCAGGAAACACTTTGAACCAGCCGGACGTCGGGTAGAGCCTCAGGCCACGGAACGCAAGACGCGTAGAGGTGAGGACGTCTACGAAGTGGACCATCTACTATAGTTAGCATTTTGAATCGCCTAGAGGCGAAGGTATTCCCACAAAGTACCACAAGAGGCTCCTATGCGTCATCTTAACCGGATCCAGCGTAAGCCTTAGACTTCTGACGTTCTCGTTGAATCCTGCTGGCAGCCTGCGTCCCAGACTGGTCTCAAACTCATCGACATAATACTTCAGTTCCCTGGCCTCCTCCGAGCCCTCGTCGGGCATTGTATCGCGGTCCAGAAACGCCCACGTCAAGAACTGCGCCAAGTTCTCCCTGTGGATCGTTTCTGGGTCGGCGCCGTGGAACCACCCTGACAGGTACGATTCCAGCGACTCGACGGTCTCGTGGCATTTCGCGAATAGCTTTCGGCGTTCGGTGGGTGGAGGGGCGGGAGGGTGTACTGCGGGCTGCCCGTGTGGAAACGTCAGCCGAGTGATCGGACGGGACCGCGTGGGGATATGATATATATACCCGCTCGAGTCTGCGCTTCCATGGCAGGTACCAGCAGAGATAGAATGCAGTTTCGGCGCCGAAATACAGTTCCAGCGGCCAAGGGAAAAGGTGTCGACGCGATAGTATCGAGGCGGCTGTGCATGCGATCGCGATTGGGGTGACGGATCGCAGGCCGAAGATACATGCGCGGATGAAGACCAAGGCGGTCAGTGAGGTGCTCAACATTGTATTATTTTTTTGTCGAGCGACCGGGAAAGTGAGAGCAGATATGTTTTTTTTCTATAGGAGAATTTCGTCGGTTCTTTTACATCCGAGGCAGAAAAGCGACCCGATTATTTTGTTGAGGTTGAGCCCAGGGGTACTTGACTGGAGGTTGCGGGCAAAATGCTAGTGGACGTTAGCAAGCACTGGAGCTTGGGCCTGGCTCTCGGCCCCTCATATTCAAAGTTACACTCGTGGAAGGTTCTGCTGTGTCACTGATGGTCCCGGGATATTCGGAGTGGAAGTCTACTACATAGCCCCGATTTATTTCTGCTTGGCCATCACAACCCACCTCTTTTCACCATCACGAAAGACGAGCCTAACCGGAAAAGAGAACCCTTTCTAGAAGAAACCTACTTAGTGACAGCAAAAAGCCATAACGTTAACTCCAGAGAACCCACAATGAAAACATTTCAAAAGAACCTCCGCGCATAGTATCCGAGTGTACATCATATCGGTACCCACTATGTTCCGTTTCAACCTCGTATTCTACAGGGGTTCAAGAGTCATAAACGGCGGAGCAGAATAGAGGAAAGAAAAACTAGCAACACATTGAATGCGCCCCCGAGCTCGCATGCAAAAGAAAAGAAGAGAGCAGAGAGCATAAGTCAACCGCGAAACTGAACCAGATGAAAACCCGTGATTATGAACAAGAATTAAAACTTCTTCCCCTTTTTGTTCTTCCTCTTGCTTTTATCCAGGATAATCACAGGAACGTCAATAAGCTCCCATTCCATGTGTCGTATCATGTAGTCGTCAATATGCTCGGGCTCTCGTTCGACGCGGTCCCAGCCTTCGCCATAGATGTCGTGGCCCAGTCCGCGGTTGACAACCATCTCGGCAAGAGTCTCCCGTTCGGCGGGGATTTCGGCGGGGATTTCGGCGGGGATTTCGGCGGGAGTTTCGGCGGGAGTTTCTTTTGGCGTTTCCCTTGGCGTCGGCGCGTTGGTGACAACCGGCGCAGAAACGTCGCGGGAAGTGCTGGCTTCCTTGCTCGTCGCTGCTGGAGTTTGAGGCGTGCCCCTCTCGGCAAAATCCGCAACATCGGTATCGACAACCTCTCTTTGAGCCACCTTGGCTGCGGCAACGTCCTCAACGTCTTCGGCAGCTTCGAGTGCCTTCTCCATATTTTCAACCGGAAGGATGGGCGCATCCTCTGCCCCCTCCAGGTTGTTCACGACCTCATCTCCCAGCATATCTCGTATCGTCAATTTATTGAAATAGTCTGTGGTGAAGTCACCCTCCTGGATAACAACGTCATCCAACATTCGCTTCTGGTCTGACTTGCGGAGAATGTTGGACTCGATAGTGTATTCCGAAACGAACCGGTAGATGTGGACATCCCGTGTCTGTCCGATGCGGTGGCAACGGTCCTGACATTGCTTGTCCATGGCAGGGTTCCAGTCTAGATCGTAGAAGATGACCGTGTCTGCTCCGGTCAAGTTGATGCCCAATCCGCCGGAACGGGTCGACAGGATAAACACTAATATCCGATTATCGTTGTTAAACCGGTCTGTGAGTGCTTGCCTTTGCTCCACCTTGGTCGAGCCATCGAGGCGAAGATATCGGTGACCATGAATGTTGAGGAACTGCTCAAGGATGTCGAGGACCTTCGTCATCTGGGTGAATATCAGGGCGCGATGGCCGCCGGCTTGGAGCTTTCGCAAGAGACCATCCAGTCGCTGAAGCTTACCGCAATCATACTGCAACAGCCGTTTGTCCGGGAACGCGATTGACAATCGTATCCGCGGTTGGTGGAATGGATCTGAGGGATACTTCCGCTGGCATTCCCGGACAGCATTAACCCCTTGAGGTCCAAGGGCAATCTGGGCCATGTCGGTCGCGACAACGGCGGGTGTGATGCAGCCGAATTTTATGATTGCAGTTTCCAATGCATCCGCTCGCTCGCTGAGAGTAGGTATCATGTTACGGATGGCCTCGGACTGACTCATAAAACATTCGGTTATCTGGGCCCGTTTCTTTGGTTCCGGTCTCACAGGCGTGGCAGAGATGTCGCGAGAACATGCTTCGATGAGGTCGTAGCTACACAGTGGTTGGTACTGTGTTCGTATCGGATTGAGTCGTACGCAGGACTTGAGTTTGTCGAGATGCGAGAGCTCCGACTTGTATCTCATGTACCGTGCATTTCCTTGGATGGTTGAAAAGTCCGGTTCTGCGGGTTCTAAGGAGGCCACTCGCTCTTCGTAGTAGTGTCGTAAGAGATCGGTAGCGGAAAGGATCCGAATCTGGTTGGAATGCTGCTGCGTAATCCGACTGATCTTCGCGGGCACCAGACCAACAAATTCTAAAAAGTCCGTGCTGAAGGACGGGTCGAATGGATCTTCCGTCAGCAGCCGTCGCCGTACTAGCAGCTCCTTGGTCTCGTAGTCTGCGACTACGGACTTCGACATCGCAAAAGACGTAACGATCTGCCTAGTCTCGAAAAGATCCGGATGATTGCAAACCTTGCGTAGCTGCATGAGACAGTTGATGATAGACAAGTAATTGCCAGAGGCAAGTGTTTCTCGTGTCTTTGCCATGGACATGAAGTCGTCGTACAGGTATCTCTGCCGTTTCGAAAGCCGACAGTAAACTATGTGTTCGTATTTCCCGGGCATTTGCTTTTCCACGTCGGCCTTGAGGCGTCGCAACAGATATGGGCGCAGAACTTTGTGAAGTTTCGTGACAGTGTTCTTCGCTTCGGCATCCATGCCTTCACGGCCGCCCTCCATCAATTGCTCCACTGGGTGTGCGAACCATTCCTGAAATTCATTCAGATTGGCGAACCCTGCAGGCAAGCTGGAGGTGCCAGACGGCATGAGGAAGTACAGCAGGGACCACAGCTCAATGAGGTTGTTTTGCAATGGGGTACCAGTCAACAGTAAACGAGCCTCCGATTTGAAGTTCAGAAGCGTCTGCCATCGCTGGGAACGGAAATTCTTGATGTTATGAGCTTCATCCAGGATCAGGTAGTGCCAGTTTCGCCGTTTGAAGGTGAGCTGGTCCTGGAGTACGAGCTGATAAGATGTGATACACACGTGCCACAGGTTATTATCGAACCAACCTTTCCTTTTCTCGGCACGCTGTTCCCGGCTCCCGTAGTATGTGAGGATCTTGAAACCTGGTGCCCATTTCTTGAATTCCATTTCCCAATTGAGCATGACACTGGTTGGGACAATGATGAGATGAGGTCCCCAGATGCCCTTTTCACACGCAAGATGAGCGATCAGAGCAATTGTTTGGATTGTTTTCCTAGCACAAGTTGTTAGTGTCAACTAGTACGGACGGTTTAATAATCAGTACATACCCAAGTCCCATCTCATCAGCCAATATTCCGTTCGTATGGCCTTCGTATAGGCCCACCAGCCAGTCCAGTCCATAGTGTTGGTATTCACGAAGAGTACCTCTGAGGAGAAAGGGGATCGGCGTTTTCACAACTGGCTGTGGTTGAGGTGTTTCTTCGGGAGACGTAGTTGGTGATGACAGAAGTACGCTGTCCTTCGCGTCTGCCGGCGATGGAGGTACTGTGGTCTCCGCGTCAATAGAAAGACGTTTCGCGTCCACTGTAGGAGCCCCCTCAATCGGTTTTGGTGTAATCCCGTTATCTTCTAGTTCCACCACACGAGGCTCGTCCTCGGACTTCGTTATCACCATTACTTCTGACACTCCTTCCACTGCCTCCGCAGTTCCATCGCCGGTTTCAGCCGGTTGGCCTTCTCCATAAGATGCACCGTCTTGCGGTTCCAGGCTGGCTCTCATGCCACCATAAAACCCCAATAGCCCAGAATCAACCCCATCCTCCTCAACCCCATCTCCCCCACTCGTGCCGTCATTGCTCTCTTCCTCATCTTCCATATCGGTCGACTCATCACTATCATCAAGAAGTATATCATCGACCTCTTCCAGCTCGATAGCAGCAACATCGGATATCCTTCCGACACAGTTCACACCATTTGGAGTACCGGACTCTGCTGGTCGCTCGTCAGGCATATCAACGTCTGAAATCGCTTCTCGATCCGAGAGGAGTGTCTCGTCAACATCAACGTCCATGACGTCTATATCGTCCGGGTCCTCCAAGTGCTTATGCGTCGAAGTTGAATTTCCAATTGCCGCGTATTTCTCTTTTAGCTGTTCAACCGTAAGATTTGCATCATCGTCCTGATCCACTGACTCGGGCTCGGATTCTGATGTCGACATGTTATCCTCGTCGACAACATCGTGATTGTCGGCACCGTCCTCACACTCCACTTCATCCTCAGCTTCATCCTCCTCCCCAGACACCATGTCTTCTTCGACCCCTAATTCCGAAATCGAGGCAGCCGAGCCCGATCGATCAACACGACGAGCGTCAAGCAATTGTGTAGAATGTTGTAACATTTTCTTGAGATGTTCCTTGCCTGCTTGACGCCGCTGTTCCTCAGCGCGTCGGAACCTCCGTTTATCCACCTCCTGCCACATGTATTAGTTGGGATGTTCGTGGAATGGGCTAGGCATCATGGAATTAATCACTTACCTTCATGACTTCATCCCACTTCCTTCGCAATTGAGCAACTTGTTCTTTGTACTGTTTTCGATTCTCTATGTACTGCTCCTGCTCAATCTCCTCTCTCGTTCTCGGCCTCCTCCTCTTGATTTCCGCCATGAGAGCCAAGTTCCGCTTGCGCATAAGCTCCTGATGCTCCTTACGTTCTTTGTTCATCAACTTGCGGAGATTGAGCGCATGCGCCACCAGATGATCTTGATGTCCATATTGCCGGTCCGGTTCTGGTTGCTTCTCTGGAACAAATAGGGAACAATTCTCGAGTGTAAGAACACCGAAGCGAGCTTCGTAGACTATCCTGTTCCGTAGCTTTGCTTCTTCTCGTGCCTTGCTTTCTGCCTCTTGCAGCAATTCCGGGTTGCATTCCAAATCATCCTGCTGCAGAAATTCCTCGAAGGATCCAAAAGGTTTAATTGGAGGGAGCTGGGACGGATGCGTGATCACAGGTTTTGGCGCCCCAAATTTCAGCTTCAATTTTACCTTCGGAGCCTTGAAATCTGAGCCCAACTCTAATTCCCCATCTGAGTCGAAGCTGGATTCACCATCCGAAAAGCCATTGGCAAAACCAGCACCGTCGGGGTGACGTTTTGAGCCTGCAAGTTCCACTTCAGCCGCAGCCACAGCCTTCTTCAAGGTGCGAGCGCTTTTTCTGATACCGATAGCTGGGCTGGGTCTGGATTTAGATGGTTGGGCTTTTGTCGGTGTTGTTTTTGATGCAGTACGCGCCGATGTGGAGGCCAATTTCTTCGTAGAGGGGGAACGCAGGGTGTTGGCCGGCCCAGATGATTTGGCTGGTGTTTTGTTGAGACGGCCCGACGTACGGGTTGGAGATTGGAGTCGGGCTTTCCCATTCGTTTGCGATCTAGGGACGTGGGTGGTTGAACGAGAGGCTGATCGAATAGAAGACACGTCATTAGATGATTGCAAATTGGTATGTCTTTGTGATGTCCTTCTTTCACGCGTGGGAGTAGGATGCGCCAGGAATTCGGGCGGTATTGGATTGGTGCGTCCAGACTTTCGTCGACCATCGATGATGAACGCCGTCGGAGTCTGAGTCGTTGCGCTCTTCCATGGTGGTGAGTCTTCGAGCTTTCGTTTCTTGGATGGTTTTTTGGCGTCGCTTGTTGTCACGGGCGCGTCCGACAAAACAGCATTCAACTCGGTAGTAGTGCGTCCATTTTCTACAACCACAAAAAAAGCGAATTAGCATCACAGAGAGAGGACGCATCGAACAGAGTTGATGACCTTGTGGGCCGGACTCTCCGGAGTGTCTCCGCGTGTTTCGCATCCCCACAGCTGATGGCGAAGGACGGGCTCTTGATTAGCAGTCGTGCTTGTCGGACGAAATCTAAGGCAACATGGGAAAATTTGGTAGCGAGAGAAAGCCCTGGTGTCAAGGACTCTGCACACGGAATTTGGGGTTGACTGCAGGTGTGGTTGTAGAGTTATGGCGAGGGGCAGTGATTTCTTGGTCGGAGGAGAGGATTTGCTGATGGGATCGGTTGCCTCACAACTTCCGGGATGAATGGCTCTGCTCAACCCATTTGAGGAAAACCAAGACTTTGGTTGGACCTCCACTCAACTAGCCGAAAGACGACGAAATACAGAACTATCGCCCATACACCACCAAAGAGCAATAATTTTCGAACTCCCCTTCGCGGTACTCTCCGGCCACCATTATCGCGATGCGATAGCTACCTGATGCTTCAGATCTCTAATGTGCTGCTTGCAGATGTTCGCCCAACGACTGGCCAACACGGCACGGCCGCTTGTCCGACAAGTCCGCGTCATCCCAACCGCCTCTCGGTCATTCATCGTCGGCTTCCCCAGAGGTCCCGCCACCGAGCCTATGGATCCGAAATACTACCCGAGCCTCGACAATACATTTGACCCCGGAATGGTTGGCGCACTTGGGGTACACGTGGCATTGACGGCTTGTCTGGTAGCTAACTGGGCGCGGGCGGACAGAACGGAGGATATGTCAATCCCCCTCCCGAGAGGCGTCAGTTCAGGGATCCATACGCCGACTGGTGGGACAAGCAGGAGCGCCGCAACTACGGAGAGCCGGTACGCTCCTAGCCACTCCTGATTGTTTCGCGACGATGCCGGACGCATCTAACGGAGTTCATAGCTCCACGAGGATAACGATATCTTGGGTCGTTTCTCTCCCGAGGAGTATACTTGGATTACTCCCGGAAAGGGAGCTGCGCAGATCGGAGTCTTCGTTGCGACTGTATTTTCCTTCATGGGAGTCGTCTACATGTTTTATCCCGACAAGCCCTCCGTCCCTAGGACCTTTCCACACGGTGGGTTGGAGAAGGCCCTTGGTGGCCCCAGGGCTCTTCCGGTAGGTTACTATATCACTCCGCTCAGGCGACCTGAATCAGGGTTGTGGCTGATATCCGATCAAGGCGGCAGCAGAGGGGTCGAACTAAGGCAGGGCAAGCACCCTACTGTTGAGGTTTCCATTGGACCGAGTGTATATAATCTCTTCCGATCATCAACAAGTTCGTAGCAATACCGCCATTCCAGACAGCCTGCAATAAGACACTTTTCGTATGACTCGTAGGCATCATCAACTTTCAGTATGCTTCGTTGTCACTCGCGGGATTACGTGACTTAGTATTCTCTTAACCAGCGTTATTTTGTGAATGCGGCTCTGCAGCGGCGTTATGCAACCCAGTGCCTAGCTCACCCGCCACTTTTGGCAAGCAACAGCTCTTGCACCCAACCCTTCATCAACATCCATCAACACCCCATCCATTAACTCGTTGGTGCACCTTCTACGAACTGCAATACCATTCGGCCGCATCTCCCTACAAATAAACAACCTCCCTCCGCCGATCCCTCGTCTATAAGTCACCATCATGCCCAGCGCCACGGGCCAAAACTGGGAGAAGTATCAAAAGAAGTTTGCCGACGACGAGGAGGAAGAGAAAAAGATTGTGCCGCTTTCCGAAGAGTATGTTATCCACGTTGCTGTATCTGTCGACAGGAAAATTAGGATGGACTTTTTGGGATGAAATGCGTGGCTGACGATTGGGCCTTGCAACAGTGATATCCAAGTTCTCAAGACCTACGGTGCAGCTCCATATGCTGCTAAGATAAAAGAATTGGAGAAGGAACTCAAGGACGTTCAGCAGAGGGTGAATGAGAAGATTGGTATGAATTCCGTGGATAAGCATTTCCTTGTTGCTAATGCTACACAGGTGTCAAGGTATAGGGCGATCATTTCGCGCTCTGCTTGCGACATTACTGTTGACACCAGTGATAGGAATCAGATACCGGTCTGGCACCACCGCATCTATGGGATATCGCTGCCGATAAACAGAGGATGCAGGAGGAGCAGCCGCTACAGGTTGCCCGATGCACTAAGATAATCCAGAGTGCGGATGACCCAGAGAAGGCGAAATATGTCATAAATGTCAAGCAGATCGCCAAGTTTGTCGTGAATCTTGGAGAGCGTGTTTCGCCAACGGATATCGAAGAGGGCATGCGAGTAGGGTGAGTACTTCAGAAAGGTCTTTGCATCGCCCGAGATGCAGTCGCTGATAACTGCGGTTGCTTGCAGAGTCGACCGTCAAAAGTACCAGATCCTCCTACCTCTACCGCCTAGAATCGACCCCTCAGTCACGATGATGACGGTCGAAGAGAAGCCCGATGTTACCTATGGAGACGTTGGGGGTTGCAAAGAGCAGATCGAGAAGCTTCGTGAGGTTGTCGAGCTGCCTCTTCTCTCTCCAGAGCGATTCGTAAACCTCGGCATCGACCCGCCAAAGGGTATCCTGTTGTACGGACCTCCGGGGACAGGAAAGACCCTGTGCGCTCGCGCCGTTGCGAATCGTACCGATGCTACCTTCATCCGTGTCATCGGCTCCGAGCTTGTCCAGAAGTATGTCGGAGAAGGTGCTCGCATGGTCCGTGAATTGTTCGAGATGGCCCGTACTAAAAAGGCATGCATCATCTTTTTCGACGAGATCGACGCCATTGGAGGTGCCCGTTTCGACGATGGTGCCGGAGGCGACAACGAGGTGCAACGAACTATGTTGGAGCTCATCACACAGTTGGATGGATTTGATCCACGAGGAAACATCAAGGTCATGTTTGCTACCAACAGACCCAGCACGTTGGATCCCGCTCTGCTCCGACCTGGACGTATCGATCGGAAGGTCGAGTTTAGTCTCCCGGATTTGGAGGGTAGGGCGAACGTGTTGAGAATCCACGCCAAGAGCATGAGCGTGGAGAGGGACATCCGATGGGAGTTGATTTCTCGCCTGTGCCCGAACAGCACCGGTGCCGAGTTGAGGAGTGTCTGCACGGAAGCCGGTACGTTTTCTGCCTTTCAGCCGTGTTGCGGAATCGCCACTAATGCTCGATCTATAGGTATGTTTGCCATCCGCGCCCGACGGAAGGTTGCGAACGAGAAGGATTTCCTTGCAGCTGTGGAAAAGGTCATCAAGGGCAACCTCAAGTTCAGCTCTACCGCCAGATACATGCAGTACAATTAAGTGGGATTTTCTGCCACTGGAGAGAATGGCTGGATACTGTTAGGCTGTGTAAATTACCTGGCTACACTAGAAAGCGTGGGAATAAGTGCTTTGTTCTGTCAAATGTTAACTGCTTGCTTCTGGATGCTTGTTTGACCCTGCCTTTGTTTTTTCGCCCCTCGACACCAATTACTAATCTCGTTAGCTGTAGATCCTGGCAAGCGCGGTATGGGTGGACGTCGGGATGTGCAGATCGAAGGCCGAGATTATTTTTATTTATTCAAGAGGGCAAGGGTAAATCCCTTCTCGAGCCGGATGATCAACTATGACCCGTTGACGGAATTGACCTCGGAGAAACTGTCACGGGTCGGTTTGACGGCTCTGTAAAGTGACATTCGTGATTGGCGGACAAGGTTAGTCATGCGACTTGGGTGCTTTTCCCGGCTGGATCATCCTCGGCAATCGGAGGCTTCGAACACCTGCCTTGAACCTCTGGCTACCTCCGTCTCCGCCTTCTTCCGCGATAAGCAACCCTTCAAACACCAAATCCAGCTCTCTCTCCACCCTGCGCCACCTGATTATATCTCATACCTCCGTCCGATCCAACATTCCAGGCTCTGTCGCTGTTTTACAGGCCTTAACAACTTCGCCCCACCATGTCTTCATTTTCCCTGCGAAGGCTCGCCTCGTCGTCGTCTTGCGTGAGTGCTTTCCTCATACGTCTGAGAGACCCGGCTGGATTGAGGAGGAAGGGAAGAACGGAGAAATACGATTCTTCTCGGCGATAATGCCCTTGACAGGGCGACAGCAAGCTGTCAATGCCCAGGCTAATACGACGTGCTGCAGATTTCTCCCGCTTTGAGAGCGTCCGTACGATCATTTCACTCCACAAAGCCTGCCGGTACATATTGTTTGGTGGTCACGTCTATAATCCCAGTGGCGAATGCTGACATGGCTTCGCCGGCGGCTTACAGCGAGAATATGGGCGCCCACAAATAGCCTTCGAGCAAAAGAGGCATCTCCTCATGTTTCCAACAAATACCCGGTCATTGTACGCAACACAATTACTCGCTCTCTCACGACCTTTCGGCTGACTGGGCTTGGCCTTAGGACCATGAGTACGACGCCATCGTTGTCGGAGCCGGAGGTGCAGGTCTGCGCGCTGCCTTCGGTCTGGCAGAGGCTGGGTTCAACACTGCTTGCATTTCCAAACTCTTTCCGACTCGATCGCACACCGTCGCTGCTCAGGGTGGTATCAATGCCGCGCTCGGAAACATGCACGAGGATGATTGGCGGTGGCACATGTACGACACCGTGAAGGGTTCGGATTGGCTCGGCGATCAAGATGCTATTCACTACATGACTCGTGAGGCGCCCGCGTCAATTATTGAGTTGGAAAACTACGGTTGCCCTTTCGTAAGTTCCGCTGGGGAACGTCTGGGATTCATGGGCTGACGTAATTAGTCGCGGACGGAGGACGGCAAGATCTACCAGCGTGCTTTCGGTGGACAATCGCAAAAGTTTGGAAAGGGTGGACAAGCCTACCGGTGCTGTGCTGCTGCTGACAGAACTGGACACGCGCTTCTCCACACCCTCTACGGTCAATCCCTCCGCCACAACACCAACTACTTCATTGAATTCTTCGTCATGGACCTGTTGATGGAGGGCGGTGTCTGCAAGGGTGTGATCGCCTACAACCAGGAGGATGGTACCCTTCACCGCTTCCGCGCCCACAAGACCGTCCTTGCTACCGGAGGATACGGACGTATCTACTTCTCTTGCACTTCGGCCCACACCTGTACCGGTGATGGTATGGCCATGGTCGCTCGTGCCGGTCTTCCCAACCAGGACTTGGAGTTCGTTCAGTTCCACCCTACCGGTATTTACGGTGCTGGGTGCTTGATCACTGAAGGTGCCCGTGGAGAGGGTGGCTACCTCCTCAACTCCGAGGGAGAGAGATTCATGGAACGTTATGCTCCTACTGCCAAGGACCTTGCTTCCCGTGACGTTGTCTCGCGCTCCATGACTTTGGAAATCCGCGAGGGTCGCGGTGTCGGCGCCGACAAGGACCACATCTACCTCCAACTCTCACATCTGCCCGCTGGAGTTCTCCACGAGCGTCTGCCCGGTATCTCCGAGACTGCGTCCATCTTCTCTGGCGTTGACGTCACCAAGTCCCCGATCCCCGTCTTGCCGACTGCCCATTACAATATGGGAGGTATCCCTACTCGTTACACCGGAGAAGTTGTGACCATTGACGGGAACGGGAACGACAAGGTTGTTCCCGGACTTTTCGCTGCCGGTGAAGCCGCTTGTGTGTCCGTCCACGGCGCCAACCGTCTTGGAGCCAACTCTCTTCTGGATCTGGTCGTCTTCGGACGTGCCGTTGCCCACACCATCCGTGACAGCCTCACCCCCGGTACTCCTCTCCCGGCCGCCAGTGCAGACATTGGCGCCAATTCCATTGCTCATCTTGACAAGATCCGCAACTCTTCCGGTCCCAAGAGCACCGCCGAGATCCGCTTGGCGATGCAGAAAACGATGCAAACTGATGTCTCTGTTTTCCGGACTCAGGAATCGCTCGACGAGGGTGTTCAGAAGATCACCCAAGTCGATCGGACTTATAGTGATATCGGCATCAAGGATCGCAGCATGATCTGGAACTCCGACCTCGTGGAGGCCCTCGAGCTTGGAAACCTCTTGACTTGTGCTACCCAGACAACCACCTCCGCCGCCGCTCGCAAGGAGTCCCGCGGAGCTCACGCTCGTGAGGACTACCCTGACCGCGACGACAAGAATTGGATGAAGCACACTCTCTCCTGGCAGAAGAGGCCCCACGGAGAGATTGAGTTAGCATACCGCGCCGTCCAGGCCAATACCCTAGACGAGAACGAATGCAATGCCGTGCCCCCGTTCAAACGTGTCTACTAGGCCGTCTGCTTTTCGTTTTGTATTCTTGGTGTTAGTTGTCTGCTTAATGTTGTTAAGTTGAAGGATGGGGTGTTCTTGGTCCGACAGCTCTGTATATGATTCTTTCGGGCAAGGACACTGCGTGGGGGGAAAACGCTGCGTCCACATAAAAAAGGTTTAAGCGTGGTGTGGGTTCGGTAGGTTCTAGCTAGCTTGATTATTACTCGCTTCTGTTCGATTCCATTTTCTTGAGTATTTGTCCCGTTTCATCTCAGCTAGAAATCAATATCTATCGAGGTCGATCTCCGCTGGCAGGACCGATCGGAGTCCACTTGTATCCATGAAGCGTTTCGCTCGAGAATTCCGCCGTCCCCCATTCGCCTAATCATTCATTATTACACACCCATGAAACATAGTTATCCCTCTTCCATAGCTAATAAGCAAACTTGTCATGCTTGCCATGTTTGACCCTGATATCCAGCAGCGCCTCATGGAAACCCCCCTCCTTTCTTGCCTTCCTGAGCTTTTTGACCTGCTCGTCGTCCAAACTCACTCCCGCCAGCTCCTCCAGCTCCTTCCTGGTTACACGGTCCCTGACCTTCCCCGTATCGCCTCCACCTGCCTTCACCTTCACCTTGTTTCTCTTCTGCAGTCTCACAGTCCACGTCTCCCTAAACCCAACGTCCTCACGATCCCCTCTAACGATGACTCCCTTCCCTTCCTTCTCCTCCACCCCCACAAACCCGCCCCTAACGGTCTGCCAGGCCCATCGCCCACCACCAGGCTGCAGAACAGGGACCCATTCCTCCTCCGCCGAGATCGCTTCCCTCGTGGCCGACAGGACGCCGTGCGCATCGCATCCGAGGTATCTCCCGGTGTGTGCGCGTAACGAGTACTTTGGCGTCGTGCTGCCGTAGATCCTAGTGCACACCCAGACCTGCTGCACCTGCGTCGGCTCGGCGGTGGAGAGGTTCTCGCCCTCGATCTCGGACAGCGGCGAGCCGAAGACGGCGCCGGTCGCGTCGGAGGAGAGCGCGCTCGGAGGTGTCGTCGCGATGCAGAAAATGAGCGGGCCCGTGAGATCCTCTTTGCTTATACGTTAGCAGCCGCATCGCCATGGCAGGGGAACGAGGCGGAGGAGGCGGGTACACACCTAACGCCTCGGAATCGATCCAGCCCTCGTCGTCGGACTCGTACGCTTTCTTGACCACAGTCTTTTTTGTGGGGGACAGTTCCCTCGCGCTTGCGTCGTCGCCGAAGTCGGCGCCCTCTGCGGCGGCGCGCTTCCGCTTCTTGGGTTTCTTGTCACCTTTGAATCGAAGTGCTTTGGGCATTGTGATGATTCCTTTTTTTTTTGTTGTTTGGGGGGGAATCGTGGTTGGGTGAGGTGGAAACCGCATGTAGTCTAGTTGCGGAATCGAGTTAGGTTGATGTCCAGTTGGCGAAGATTACTAAGATTCGCATCGTTGGTCACTCGGGCTTCCTTGCGTAAATTGTAGTAACGATCATCCATAGCCAATTATCACCATTCGTCATATGCACGCACGATAGGGCATTCTTCAGGTAATTTCCCCCGCGTTTCACCAACTCACGGAGTCAGTTGCACGCGAAATCCCCACAGAATCAAATTGTGCATAACGCCACAATGATGTTCTCTAAAAAAAAAGGGGCACAGCCGGCCTTCCCACCCATCCAAACACAACTCAGGGTCCACACCCAGGAATATCACACAGATGCAAAACAAGAAATCACGAAATCAAAACACCGTTAACCAAAGGAAAATTGAACACCACGAAGAACCAGTTGTTCTGACCTAGGCGCGGAAACGAGATGCATAGCGGATAGCCGTAGCCTTGGGGTGGTAGAGACCATCGTCGAAGGTCTTGGGGCTGTCGGTGGGGCCGTCGGTGGGGCGGTACTGGCCGTCATCAAAGGTATTAGTGGCCGCAGGCTGAGTCTCCGCGGGGGCGGTGGGAGAGTCGGTGGGGGCAGTAGGCTCCGGGGTGGGGACGATGTAGGTGGGGACACCGGTTTTTGAGGGCTTGCCGGCAGGCTTGGTGGCGGTTCCAGCAGGCTCGGTGGCGGTTCCAGCAGGCTCGGTGGCAGTTGGGGCACCGGTTGGCGACGGCTTGTCGTCGACTGGAGGAGCCGGAGAATCTCCAGAGGCACAGCTGCCAACCGGGGGGCCGGTCTTGGAGCTCTTCCTTTCGACGTCCTCGCCGGGGTTGGGGATCTCGAGGTCACCGGTGCCTTCGGTATTGCTGGCACATCCGTTACCAGCGTTGGCGACAAACATATCCGGAAAGGCGCTCAGGCCACTGCCACCGCCGCTGATGGTAACTGCCGCACAGTTCATGTACATCTCCCTGTTGCCGACCTGATTGAACCAGGTCCAAGCGAAGATAGCATCTCCGGACTTCGCCTCAGTGGGTACGGTGAACGTCATGGGTCCGCCGTCGGAAGGGCAGTCTCCGATGAACGTCTTCATGACCTTCCACGTAGACCCACCATCCTCCGAAAGCGAAACCTGGCAAGACCCGCCGTTGTGACGGGCTCCGCCGCCAACGGTGATCGATTGCTGGCTACCGGCGGGCCAATCCGCAACTGAAGCGCCGGCGGCCGTGCCGATGAGATCCAAGTGACCACGACAGGGGAAGTTACTGCCGTCCGTGGCAAGGGGAGTGTCCATATCGGAGTCCACGGCGGAGGTGAGCTTGTTCTCTTTTGCGCCGAGCGCGGGAGGGTCCGTCATGTGCATGTGACCAGCGACACCGGAGACGGCGGCCAGGAGGGCGGATATGACGGTAGCCTTCGAAAGCAGCATTTTCAATTTTCTGGCGACTGAGGAAATCTGTGTGTGTGTCTTTTGTTTGAAATCGAAGAGAGGGTACGGGGGATAGTCCCCTTGAGTACGGTGGAAGAAGAGGGAGGGAGTGTATCGGAAACCAGTTCCTAAAAAGATACAGAGAAGGAATTAAAGGAAACCGGGAACGTTCCAGACGAAGCAAACAGTGAAGGCCGAGTTGAACGACTGTGTGTTTGGGGATAAGGGAAAAGCTTAAGCCGGCGGGCGAGGGCCTCATATATAGTTTCGACATGAGCGGAGCGCCGGGCGGAGCACCAGAACTCGTGCTCACAAGCCTAGGGCTTGCATAGCGGGTTGACGGAAGTTGCAGCTAGAGAGGGCCCATGATCGCCCAACCAGTGATATTGAAAAATCGTGCAGACTGCGTATGCCCGAGCGCCACATGAAACCGAGCGGACGGCGAGCCAGGTGCATAGCAGCGGCGGTTATCGATAGGGGACGCCAATCTAGCGGCATGTACACACCTGCGACCCCCATGGACAACCAATCGGCTGGGTCGCGCCCGTACCTAAGCGCCCCAGCAGTGCGTCTGCAAGGTAGATCCCCTTTCGATCCGCTCGGAAGGCTTAGCCACGGAGAGACAGCGTGCGTTTGAGATGGAAACCGTTTACGTGTGCCCCATCCCTGGTGTCTGGGGCCTTTTACTGGACGACGGCTAGTATGCCAGGGGCCAGTGGGAGTAACATGCGGAAGCCCCTTAGTCCGCGTCGCCCAAAAAAAGGCCGACGCCGGCCTGCTTAAACACAAAACCCCTTGGGCTTGACCCCGCGGATATTTCAAGGCGATCCCCCCGACAGCATGCACAGCCGAGCTACCGGATCCTTGAGATTACTGGCGCAGGCGCCGGTCGGGTGCGCTCGAGTGACCCGACGATGATCGAGGAATGCGGTGGTTGGCGGCTGGTCGTTAAACGCAGGTGAGACGGATCGACGAGTTCCGCCTTTCCCGAGGAATGGATGTCCAAGCCCGAGCCACAACCACAGCCACTCCCCCCCCGTCGTTGCACTGCCACACCGTCTCCTACCCGATGGAATCCGCCACTTGGATTTGGAATTCGAAATTCCTAGTCGCAGAACGAAGAAAGCCCATGCTCCGCTGAATGACAGATAGCTGGGGGAAGACGGCCCGTGCTCCTGGGACCTGGGCGTCTAGACCTGCGTTCTCAGGCCACAACTTAGTATCGATTTAGAAATCAGAGTTACTTTACGTCACAATGCAAATTCTCCAGGATCCGATACTCCCTGCTCCACCGAGGAGGTACATATATCCAAAGTGCAACTATCACCGCTTCAAGCACCCGTGAGGGAAAGAAAACTGCCGAACAGATCCGAACGGCGAAACATCTGCTCCGTTCCACGTGGCCTGCAGGCTCTACAACACTGCGATGCTTTCCAGGTTCACGCGGAGCTTTACATTCATCTACAGCTGGCAGACAGAGCTCGACTCATGCGCGCGTATATAATATACAAGCCGAACCAAGTTGTTCCCCTTGTAGCCACGCTAGTGCTCAGCCGTTGACTTCTTTTACAGCCTACATATGTATGTGCATAGAGGATTCCAGCGAAGCGAACTTTTTTTTCTTTTCTTTTCATCCCACGGGTTAGATTGCGATTAGGCCTACTGGGTATTCTAGACAAGGCCTATGTAGTATCCAGCTCCACAGTCCGCCAACAAGCTCGCACACCAGCCCAGCAGGCCTTTTCGTTTTTCGGCGGTCTTTCCCCCAAGCTAAGACCGTGGGAAATCCACCAAGTCCCATCTACAGGAGATGAGGTGTTTTTTTTCCCACTATTGATCGCGCGATGTACACACTGTTCGACCCCGACATCGATCAGTCCGCAGGAATCGGTCAGTCCGCAGGAGGCCCGTTGTACCCTCCGCTCAGGCCTGTCCCGAAATGGAAGAACGCACCGGGGACAGGAGATGGAGTATATACTCTACATCCTATCCAGCGTGGCCGATCCGACTGGCTGGGTGAGACATAGTGAATCCGTCTCCAGTTTCCACCACCCACCGCCGCCACCGTTCTGCTTCTCTCTTCCGAGCTAGCACTTGGATCTTCTCAACGGCCCGTTCCACTGCCACTGAGAAATCCCTTAAGCACATAACATGCAAGCTGCATACATAGGACGCGAACTCCACGGCAGCACTGATGGAAGGGGTAATTTTGATGACACCGATGCGGATAGGAAACATAGGTATCTAGATTCTACACACATTGCGCCTGGATTAGGAGCCACGGGGGGGGACACTTCTTCAAGACGTTTTCCGAGGCCCACCAACAGCTCAATAGCCACTGAGCAGCCGTCTGCTCTACAGTGTACATACCGTATTATCTCGGAAAATTGTTCTGTTTTTGAGAGAGGTTAACGCCGCTCTTGGCAGTCTTGGTGCGCCCGTAGTGCGAGCCGCCCTTAGTATCAGATTCAGTGGCGCAAAAACTCCCATGATAACTATTATCTTGTACATTGAGTGCAGTCCCAGGCCCCGTCTCGCCAACAGAATTCCACACCATCATCACCTTCAGTATTGCTGATAAAGGTAACAGTTCTGAGCCCGCCCGTTGGGGCTGCTGGGGAAGCGTGGACTGCTGTGAGGCTGAATATTAGTAGATTCAATCAGATAGCTAGAGCTAGAAAATAGGGAAGTATTACTACATAGTGCTCTGCCACATGTCGCATATGGCAGAACGCCCAACTTGAAGCAGTACCGTAAACGCTTGTTTCTTTCGTGTCGCCGGAGGAAGGGATTTACGCGAGAGGTCCAGACTATTGTCTGTCTCTTCGGGCCGGGCTTCGGTTTCGGATTGCGGGCAATAGAGGTGGATGGACAACCAGCCCCTCGGTGTTGTTGGTCTCCGTCTTCGTCCAAAGCTTTGTTAGTGCTTCTTTGAAGTGTAAATGTAAGAACGAGAGCTGCGAATCGCAATACGGCTGCCAAGTGCGCTCGGTGTAGTGGAAATGGCTCCACCGTTCTCCATTATAGTGTCTCTGTGATTCCTGCTGGCTTTGTCTTTGTGGGGTGTCTGCATCTAACATTCTTGGGCCGCGCTACATAGCGACCTCCCAACCTCCTAATTAAGCAGGTGACGTTCTACTCTATCATAGCCGCGCCAAACGCTAACCCTAAGAGTACTAGCGCACGCCAAGCCCATTTCAAACCAGGGCTTTCATCCGATAACAGTCCATCACGGCACGACCTGAGGACTGCACCGATAAAATCACCAAAAGAATATGCTGGTAAAGTGCGAAGAGCATCAAGAATCCCCCCGTTCAATGGATTTGCCCTCGCGCTGAATCGTTGCCTTTCTTGTCGCGTCGATGAACCTCTCCGAGGTAGAGCTTGGTGCCAGATGGAAGTGCTCTATATCAACCCTACCTCGAGCAATTGCAGAGAGGGAATACACGGGAATCTGCGTGACTCCCAATTTCCACGGAATGGACTCGCCTGCGGCTTCCTAGCTTCGTCTTGCCGGTCTCCAGGTTATGAGAAGTCTCTGCGGAGTATTTAACCTGCTCGTCCCTCCCCAGCCCGCTCGCTCCTCAGGCCTTTTCTGCCCCCAGCCAAATCATGTCGTTCACAGCACACGCCGACGGCCACCTCTGTGCGCACAACAAACTGCTGCCCATGGACGACGGAAGCACGGACCCAGCGTGGATGGAGGTGGTGCAGACGGCGCCGCTGTTCTCCTCGCTCGCGGGCAAAGCCGCAGACCTCCACGGCGAATCTCTGGGCTACCGCATCTTCGCGCTGCTCGGACGACAGATCGAGATCGTAGACCCCACCCAGGGCAGGATCACGCCGCTCGAGAAAACCGCGGATTCGAGGTTGTTCCTGAACGGGAATGCTCCGGTATGTATTTCTGGAGAGACGCACGGATGGATTGCTGAAAGGAGTGAATACACAAAGCTGTCGGCTTTCATCTGCGGCGCCCAGGGCTCCGGGAAGAGCAACACTCTCTCGTGCATGCTAGGTACGTTTTGGGGCCGTGCGGAGATGGGTGGTGATCCTACTAACGGGGGGGGCGCTGCGCAAGAGAACTTCCTGCTCCCGTTGCCATCGATCGGCGAGCTCCCAGCACCGCTAACGGGGCTGGTATTCCACTACGACCAACACATCCCGAAGCCGTGCGAGGCGGCGTATCTTGCCTCCCACATCCCCGTGACGGTGCTCGTGGCGCCGTCTTCGTTCCAGCGCGCGACGCAACTGTACCCCGCAATCGCAGGCGCCGGCGAGCGCCTCCAGATCCGCGCACTACGGCTCCGCGAGGGCGACCTCAACGTGACCCGCATGCTCACCCTCATGGCTATCGACATCTCCGAGGATAAGCCGCCGCCGCTGTACATGGAGGTCGTCCGCAAGATCCTGCGGTCCATGGCCAATAGCGGCGCGGCGTTCAGCTATAAAACGTTCAAGACGCTCCTGAACAACGAGCAGCTGACCCCGCAGCAGCGGTCGCCACTGAACCTTAGGCTCGCGATATTGGAGAGCTTCATGGCTACGACCGTGGCCGAGAAGCAGGCCGACCTGTGGCAGGTCGCGCCGGGCCACTTGATCATCGTCGATCTGAGTGATCCTTTCTTGGATGAATCGTACGCACATGCGGATCTCTCGGTTAGGAGGACCAGCTAATGGGAATATGTGGTAGGACGGCGTGCTCATTGTTCGACATTTGTTTGCACCTATTCCTCGACCGCCCGGTCACCACCGGCAAAGTGATAGCCGTGGACGAAGCGCATAAGGTGCGTTTATACAGGCCGATGCAAGTCCCTACCTGTGCACTAACACTTGGACAGTACATGACGGGCTCTGCCTCAGCGCAGCGGTTTACGGACACGCTTCTGAGCACGATCCGCCTGCAGCGGCACTTGGGTGTGCGAGTACTGGTGTCGACGCAGGAGCCCACGATCTCGTCGAAGCTATTGGACCTCTGCAGCTGCACGATCGTACACCGGTTCTCGTCTCCCGAGTGGCTGGCATTCCTGAGGTCGCACATCGCCGGGGCCGAGCACGGCGCAAGGACCGGCCTGATGGCACGCGTGGTCGCGCTCAACTGCGGCGAGGCGTTTGTGTTCGCCCCGAGCGCGCTTGTCACCTCCCACGAGGCCGACAGCGTCGCCGAGCGGGACGCCATGGAGGCGGAGGAGCCGCAGGAAGAGATGTTCTGGGGCATGCGGGAGCCAAGTGATCTCCAGCAGGTGGAGAGGAAAATGGCGGAACTAACGGTCGCAGGCACCCCCGAGGGTGCCGCCAGGATCGAGAAGATGGGCGTGCGCTACATGCGGGCCCGCATCAGGAAGCGGATCACCGCGGATGGCGGGAAAAGTCTGCTTGCCATCCGTTGACGCGGACGGGGCGACACGTCGGGATCGCTAAGAATACTTGGGACAGTCTTGGGACTAGATACTGGGTGTGCGAATAGATGCTGTCTGTTTGGTGTTTTTTCTGCGTCGCGATGCGCAGCGCACATGCTTGAGGTTGAAGGGGCCGTGAGACGAGACGTACCTGATCGACAGGAGTGCGCCGGGTGTGTGCCACTTCCTGCGATGCACAGCGCATATAATGTCTAAATATGCGTCGGTGTGGCCATTGATTGGCTGCAAGCCACACCGTCGCACGAGAAGAGGGCCGTCGGGTACAGTAGGGTTGAGACATGTAACTAATCAAGGCTCTGTTTGGTTGCACGTACATATGTAGTTATTTCGAGAAACCATGGTTTCAGAAAAAGAAAATTCCCATCCAAAATCGCGATTTTTGATTTGTAGGTTGCGCAACCAAACAGGGCTTAGATAAGTACGGTAAGTGACGCCGCATCGTCGACGTCGGACCAGACACATTGAACAAACACCCTAGATATGTGCTCCTCACAGCTGTCCGTGTGCCCGGCGCAGCGTTCGCACGATGACGTCGCTTCCTCGCGGGAAGTCGGGGGTGTCCGAGCTCTTCTCGTTGGCATCCACATGCTATGCCATGCACGCCTAATACATATGCAGTCCCTAACTGTCGTCGACGGCTGGCTATATGGGACGGACATATAGATTTGTAGCACCGAGCACTTCAACTTGCCGAAGCGAGGACACAACGCGGGGCGCGCACGCAGGGACGGCGCACTGCAGATATATAGAGCACTGCCACCAGCGCCACAAGCTCTGTCTTCTCTCCCTCTTCCCTATGTATCATCCGCTCTCCGGCGAGACGAACTCTCACCGCCCCAGGAAACCCACCCCATCGATCGCGCTGTCCCCGCTTACATACATTACACACTCGGCCCAGCTATTCACATTGCGTGCGCAGAGCTGAGAGTTCCCTTTCGAACATTGTACCGGGAGGCATGTCACCCGGACACTTCTGTATAAGGGACGGCGAACCGCCGTCTTTGGGAGCTTTCCAGGCAAGTGGGACCCCCAGGCCCCTTCCACCGAATCCCCCGTCATATACTTGGACTTCTCTTCCTCTCCTTCTCCACGCCGCCCTTGCGGAACCCCTGTTGCTAGGCATCACCTCTGGTGCTGGCAGTAGCGACCTGCGCACTCCAACCCTACCGCATGCCACCTATCACAGGCGATGTGAGCAACCTCTCCTCTTCCTCCATTGTCTAGCCCGGCTCCCGTGACTACAGGACTTACACGTTCAAGAACATTCGATTCGCGGCACCGTCGATTGGAGACTTGCGACGGAAGAAATCTGCGGACCCAGTCGTAGAGACCGGGGCCCAGGATGGGACGACGGGCTTCCAGTGCCCTCAGGCCCCGTCTGAGATCTTGAGCTTCACGTCCATAGCCGGAACCGTGGGGCTAACGGACGGGGAAACGGTCGGACCTGCCGGTGCTGTTTCGGCTCTTTTGGTGGTGGTTACGGTAAGTCTTTTGGTGATGGTTACGGTAAGTCCTGCTTCCCGCGCAACTTTCATAACTATATGTAGGAGGATAGGCATGGCATTATATTACTTTGCTATCTTAGACGCTAACGTAGGTGAATCCTTAGTGCTAGACTCAAAGTTTCTTGAAGTTATGTAGAAGGTCCCACTTCTCGTAGGAGCACTGCGAAATTTCCAAAAGCCTGACTAACTGTTGCCAGTGCCAGGTGCGATGTTCGAATCCACAGATTACATGATCTGGGTGGCACCAACTATTTTTAAATCATTTATTCGTTAGTTGCGTGCGGCCTTTCTAGATCATAGCGGTAAATAAGGTGGCACTAAATCACCGTGTGAAGTCTACCGCTCCGTGCTCTTGGGACGAGTAAGTACTGAGTACTGATGTTTGTACCTTAGCTCGGTGCTGAACGGTCCCACTGTCAAATCGCAAGGTGTTCCCGATGCTGCCCTCTGGGACCAGAAGGGATTAGAAGAAGGCGTTTGGGTGTGTCCAGAGCTATATAGGTTTCCTTGGTGACGATAAGAAAGCCATGGCCGCCATGGGCGAGAGTGCGGGGGCTGGTAAACCCCAACTAGATCGACATGTTCGCAGGATTCACCATGATGCGCGGCCGCAGACAAAATAAACTCTGCTGGCGGTCTAGAGTACGCTAGTGCACTAGCGCCCTCTTAGTGCGTTAGCGCTCGACTTACGTACGTGCTCGACTTGGGTACACCCTCTCTATGTAGCTCCTCAAAATATGGTCGAACCAAACAGCCGTACACACATATCTGCCATTTACTTTTATCTACCACTTGACGGTGACTTTTACATATATACACGGTTCTTAAATGTCTCCGCACCATACGACAGCCCATCCGCATATGCATCCAACGGGCTGGTAATTCTGCGGTTGGCTGAGAGTAGGCTTGGAGCTGGCTATGGCCGTTCGGACACCAGTGATGAATTACGCGGCGTCTCAAGCTGAGGAAAAATCACAAAAAATCACAGAATTACCGCATTGGGAATAATTAAATAATTGAATTTTCAAACTGAATGTCCCTGCCCATTGGCTCAAGGAGTCCGCCACTATAACATAAGCCGCGACATAATATCCATCGCTCTTGTCTGTGTGCCGAGTAACCCAGTGACAAGCCATGACTGTCACGTGGCTGTACCGTACATAAAGCTGATAGCTACGGGGTTAGTCATCCGGAGCTGACGCTGCCACCAGCTCACCGGCATATTATTTTGGGTTGATAGTTCTCCAAGGAGCGATCCCCGTCCCTTGAACGTCGGGCATATCTTTCCTAGAGTACAACACGCCCGCCTCATCCTCAATCAATTTTCAACGAGCCGTCGTCGCCGCCGTAATTCTTGGACAAAGCTTCTAGATACACGTTTAACTAGTCTACGCCTGCTGCAACTACCATAGTTAACTAGCTGTGGGTCCGCCGCAAGGGTTCTGTGTGAAATCCTTCCCTTCTCCCTTCGACTCGCGAACGCACACGCACACGCGCCCCCCTCGGACATGAAGTTCTCCAATACTATACTCCTGCTGCCAGCAGCATTGGCACCCCTCTGCTCGGCGTTCTACATTCCAGGTGGGTAGAGACTCCCTTGCGCTGTTCTCGTTCCGTCCCTCGCCGCGGACACGCGATTCGATTCCACGTTTGGCGGACAACTCGCTAAGAACTTCCCCCCGTAGGCTGGTCCGTCCGCTCGTACAAGGACGACGATGCGGTGGCGCTGTCAACGAACAAGATCTCATCGCCGACGACGGAGCTACCGTTCGCGTACGCGGACCTCCCGTTCGTCGTTCCGCCGGCGAAGGATGGGTTCGGCGCCAAGTTCGGGTCCCGAACCATCGGACTGAACCTGGGCGAAGTCCTGCGCGGCGATCGCATCTCGAATAGTGACTACGAGCTGGTCATGGGCAAGGATGAGACGTGTAAACACCTCGGCGATAAGGAGGTCACTAAGAACGATGTCGAGTGGGCCAGCGACCTCGTCAGGGACGGATATATCGTTGAATGGTGCGATGTCTCTGTTTCCCCGGTGGGGATGGTGTAAGAGAGTGCTGACGAGGAGCTGGCAGGATCGTGGATAACCTTCCCGGTGCGACGTCGTTCGTGACGATTGACAAGTCCAAGAAATACTATGCGGCTGGCTTCAAGCTGGGATATGTCGAGGATTCGGTAATTGAGCCTCGCGGAAACTTCAACGGAGGAGACGTGTACTGACGGCGTGACGCAGAAAGTCTACCTCAACAATCATGTCACCCTTGTCATCCGCTGGCGAAGGGCGCCCGACAGCGACCGCAAGCTCATCGTCGCGTTCGAGGTCTACCCAAAATCCATCGCCGGACCGAAGGGCAAATGCGCCGAAAGCCTGGAGCACCAGCCCGCTTTGGAGCTTACCATCCCCGAGGACGGAGAGAAGATGAGCATTCCGTACACCTACTCGGTCTACTGGAAAGAGGAGAATGGCATCGACTGGGCCAACAGATGGGATCGCTACTTCGTCAACGACGAAGATTCTGTGCACATCCACTGGTTGGCAATCGTCAACTCGGTCGTCATCGCCATGCTGCTTACTATCGTCGTTGCAATCGTCATGCTGCGGACTCTTTCCCGCGACATTCAGAAGTACAACGAGGCCGGTCCGTCCGGCGACCCTGAGGCTAGGAAGAAAGCCGCCCAGGAAACCGAAGACGACAACGAAGCATTGGAGGATGTCACGGGCTGGAAGTTGGTTCATGGCGATGTGTTCCGCCCACCGAACATGGGAGGACTCTTCGCCCCGGTTGTTGGCAGCGGCGTCCAGCTCATGTTGGTTATGATCGCACTGATTGTCCTTTCCGCGACGGGTGTCCTGAACCCTAGCTACCGTGGAGGATTCATCTCCTTCGGTCTTTTCCTCTTCGTGTTTGGCGGTGTCTTCTCCGGCTACTTCTCTACCCGCGTCTACAAGACCTTCAAGGGTGACAACTGGAAGAAGAATGCGCTGATGACCGCTCTCATCTTCCCGGGTTTCATGTTCGCTTCGATCTTCGTCCTCAATCTTTTCGTCTGGGCTCAGGCTTCTTCCACGGCGATCCCGTTCACCACTCTCCTTGCTCTCCTCTTCATGTGGCTTTGCATCGCTCTGCCTCTCGTGTTCGTTGGTTCGTACCTTGGCTTCAAGCGCGATCCGTGGGAACACCCCACCCGCACGACCATGATCGCGCGCCAGATGCCGCCGCAGCCATGGTACCTCAAGACGCTACCTTCGGTCCTGCTCGGCGGCCTCATCCCGTTCGCGGTCATTTTCATCGAGCTTCTCTTCGTCTTCAAGTCGCTCTGGCAGGACAAGTCCACGTACTACTACATGTTTGGCTTCCTCGGGCTCATTGCTGGAGTGCTCCTCCTGACGGTCATGGAGATATCGATCATCATGACCTACTTCGTGCTCTGCGCCGAGAACTGGCAGTGGTGGTGGAGGAGTTTCATGGTGGGCGCCGGCAGCGCCGTCTGGGTGTTCATGTACTCGGGCTGGTACTACTGGACTAGATTGGCCGTCCACGGATGGGTCAGTGGTCTGCTGTTCTTCGCGTACAGCGCCTTGGCATGCTGCGTTTACGGCGTGCTCGTGGGAACCGTCGGCTTTTTGGCAAGTTACACTTTCGTGAGGAAGATTTACGGGTATGTATTCTTTCCCTTCTCACTCATCGGTGGGCATGGCTAACTATTCTTTCCGCTTCTAGTGCCATCAAGGCGGATTGATTAAAGTATATGGGCGACCGGCGAGGGACGACCTGACGAAGGCGGATGTTACAGACGAGAGTGGGGTTAAAAATTCACGGTATCTTAGAGGTTTTGCTTGTCCTTTCTTTCTTCATCTTCATACTGTAAATGTTACGTCGCATGTACTCTACTCGACCGTGTTCCATGCGTTTCTTTTTGCAAGTACATACTGTACTTACTAGCAGTCTTATGGTGGTTCTTCACGGAATCATAGACTTCCAGATACCAAGTGATTGCCTAGGTCTTCCACCCACGATTCCAGATTGTCCCTTCATGTAGTCTTGTGACTGTCCTCTGAGTAAGCCAGTCACATGATTATTTCTCTTACATATGCTTTCGAATGAGAGAACCTTCGCTGGCATATAGGGCTATATATCCCTTCAATCTTTCCCGTCGGGCTCCGATGTGCTTCTCGACGATGTTCCATCCGCTCACGGCGCTCGACAACTCGTCCTATTGTGTATCATGATAGGGCTCTACTACTAATATGCACTGCCGCTGTGCTCCTGCCCAGCTCCTGCCAGCACATGACGCGTATATAGCTTCCTGATAGATGCTTAGCGGCTCTGTAACATGCACATTGCTCTCTCTTTTCTCCGCCCGTACGTTCACGATACATAAGTGCCTACTTGCCCAAACCCCCTCCCAAGCCAGAAACAGCAAAAGGGATCTCGTTCATCCGGGTGGGTCTGTGCCGTTATTTGCTAACGACAACATACGTAAAGAAAAGGGGGGGAGAGGAGGAGGAAATATGGGAAATCGACAATCGTCAGAAAGAAACGTAAACCTCCTATCCCCAAACCCTTCCCTCCAGTTGCACTCCCCATAAGGAAGGAAGGAAAGAAGTGCTGATGTCGGAACACGCGCAGCCATTGTTGGCACCCCCGATCAGTCCGCGGCCGCCGCCCACGCCACAACATGCGAGCCAGGGCCTGCCGAAACGCTCCTTCTTCTACCCGATTCACGGGATCCCGCACCTTCTCGCGCACCGCTCGCTGCACCCGTCGCTGTACTCACGCGTGCTGCCGCTATGTCTGCTCTCGCTGTTTGTGGTGACCTTCATGTTTGCGTTTCTTTGGCTGCCGCATGTCTTTGTCCTCAGTCTCTTCCACGAGCCGTTCCCGCGGAGCGCCGCCGCGACGATGATCCTGTCTGAGTCCGCCACCATCGTCGCGCTCATCGCGGAGGCGTTCCTCACCGAGAAGCAGATCGTCGACGTCTTCGACATCGTCCTCCTGTCCGGGACCAAGCGTGTGCCCGGACTTAACAAGCGCGCGGAGGCAATGATCAGGGTCACCCGTGATCTGGTCGTGGACGAGGACGGAAGACGCCGCCTGGGCGATCACAGGCTCAGCCCGTACATGAAGTCGAGAGAAAGCGTCCGCATAGGCGTCTACTTTATCCTCGAGCTACCGTTGTGCTTCATCCCCGTCGTCGGCACGGCGGTATTCCTCTGCTTGCAAGGTGTGCATCTCTTCACCTCCGTCCCTTCCCCCGCCACCTGCTGACTTGTGCGTGACAAAGGCTTCCACCTTGGCCCGCTCTGCCACTACCGCTACTTCCAGCTGCTGGGCTGGGACAAGTCTCAGCGCCGACGCTTCATCCGACGCAACCGCTTCCGCTACTTCCTCTTCGGGCTCGTGCACGTGTGTCTCCAGTTGATCCCGGTGGCGAGCATCTTCTTCCTCTTCTCAACGGGCACTGGCGCAGCACTGTGGGCGACCGAGTACGAGCGCCGACTGTGGAAAGCCGGAGGGCACGAGGAGTTCGACGACGAGGAGCGCGTCGCGGAGATCGTTGCTGCTCTCCCACCGCCGAAGTTTGCCGTCGATGGTGCTGGTGGCGGGCAGAAGAGTTGGTTGACTTGGTGGAGGAAGTAAGTAGAGGACTGGAGGGAGAATATGGAGTTCCTTTTTTTTTGGGAGGAGTTTGCTTTCGGCAGTGCTTCGTTTTTTGAGGGGATCGTTTCGTCGTCCATACCCATACCTATACCATACCCACTTTCCCTGAACATCATAGACTCTGCTTTCCGTGTACCATACTTTATAGAACGCTACTTTATACAACCACAATATAACCTACCTACGCCGTACGCCCCTGCGCATTGTCCGAGTACACTATGCAACGTGTTGGCGATGAGAAGAATGTTGACATAAGCCCTCTGAAACTGAAAAATTTCTGGAGCAGGAACCGATACATAGGCACCTACCGGGGCCGGCCAGCTGGAGTCATCAAGCCACTGGAATTCCATTGATAATGGATGTCTCGCGAAACCGGTCCGGTTCGTCATCGCGTTACGCTGCAGCTCTGGGAGTTGACGAGTGACGGATCGTGAACGTCAGTGGGCCCTGGAGCGAGTGATGGTGGGTGTTGGGAGCTCTGCGGTGTTTGGATTGCTAAGCATATCTACAAATCGTGTATCATGGACATGGGGCAACAGGGCAGTAGTTACTCTGGTAGCAACGGGCGCTGGTAACTACGACTATCTGCAGCTTGCCGCCTCTTTCCGGTGGAATCGTGTGATGGGGGATGGATACGAGCATATCACAGACAATTGGAAACGTTGAATCGAAGCATACGGAACTGACTTCTCATACATCTACTCTGGTTGGATGTAGTTGGTGAGAGATCCCGCTATCGCCGAGCCAATCCCCGCAGGTCCGAACACCCGAATCTCCGTAGACCATGGCTCCCACTAATATCACATGCAAACATGCACAATTGATTACATCATGAGCAAAGGCGGGCATTCTATATAACGACCTCTTCCCACCCATCTCTGCGTCTACGGAACAACACCTCGACATCCACTTACGTCATACGCACCGGACAATGGCCACTGAACCACTTTCCCCGATGGAGTACCGCTTCTTGGGCCGCTCGGGCCTGAAGGTCTCGGCTATTTCGCTAGGAGGATGGTAACTATCCTCCCGTGACGTCTTGCATATCCAATCGATCGTCTCGCTGACGCGGATTCCCCGCACAGGCTCACCTACGGCGGCCACGTCGACGACGAAGACGCCTTCAAGTGCCTTAAAACAGCGTACGATCACGGCGTCAAGTAAGTTCCACTCCACACCTCATAGTTCTGCCACCACGTCTTAACGACCATCCGCGTGATGTTCCAGCTTCTTCGACACGGCGGAAGGCTACGGCGGCGGCACCTCCGAGGTGATCATGGGCAAGGCAATCCGGGCGCTCGGATGGCGGCGCTGTGACGTTGTCATCAGCACCAAGCTCAACTTCGGCAGCGCTAATAGCGCGCACAAGTCGCGCGCGCAGAACACGATCGGTCTCTCGCGCAAGCACATCGTCGAGGGCTTGCGCGCCAGTCTGGATCGGCTCGGCCTCGACTACGTTGACCTCGTCTACGCCCATCGTCCGGACAGGCAGACGCCTATGGAAGAGGTCGTCCGCGCGTTCAACCACGTCATCGAGCGCGGCTGGGCCTTCTACTGGGGCACCAGTGAGTGGAGCGCCGAGGAGATCGCGGACGCTTGGAGGGTGGCGGACAAGTTAGGGTTGATTGGACCTCTGGTACGTCGCTCCGATGCTAAAGTACTCAAGCGGTTATTTCCAGTCTGACGGTGAAAACTTCGTTCGGCGGGAATGTAGATGGAGCAGCCGCAGTACAACATGCTCACCCGCGATAAAGTCGAGAAGGAGTTCCACGAGCTGTACAGCCGCCACGGAATGGGGCTGACGACGTTCTCGCCGCTGAAGCTCGGCGTGCTGTCGGGCAAGTACAACGGCACGACCATCCCGGCGGACTCGCGCTTCGGCGAGGCCAACAAGAGTGCGGACCCGTTCATCAGCTTCTTCCGCGAGAAGTTCGAGAACGACGCCGAGATGAAACGCAACCTCGCGACCACTCAAAAGATCGGCGAGATCGCGAAGGAGCTCGAGGTGCCCCAGGCTCAGCTCGCGATCGCGTGGGCCCTCAAGAACAAGAACGTCAGCACCGTCATCACTGGCGCAAGCAGGCCCGAGCAGGTTGTCCAGAACATCGGCGCTATCGCCGTCGTCGACAAGCTCACGCCCGAAATCATGGAGAGGATCGAGGAGGCTCTCGGCAACGCCCCCGTGCGCGAGCAGCTGAGGTATGGTGTGCCGCCAGAGAGCTTGGGGGTTCTGAGATCGTAGTCGCATTAAGGGAGAGGATTGTATCCTGCAAATAAAACTCATGGATTCAGGGTACATTCTAAGCCATCAACAGTCATATCCCAGTGTCAAGCAACTATTCACCCTCCGCCATGCCAGACAAGCTGACATTCAAAGAACCCACAGCTCTGCTTTGTCAGCTTCACGCTTAGTCAGTATACGTGACTGTCCCACCCATTTGTAAAGATACTATTGACGTCGTTGCTATGTAATGACCACCATCACCTAATGACTTCACTTAACGACAGGTTATGAACCCGGACTAACTTCATCAAAAACTTTCAAGCCATCAAACCTCTCAAACCACGTTCCTTGATATTCCAGAACTTTTTACTCCAAATGATATTGTGCTTCTTGTCCAGTGACTCCAGTCACCCTTTCTAGAATAACTTATCCGAGTTTCTCGACATCTTACATCCCATTCACATCGAATAAAGCACACTGGAAGTCACATCGGTCATGTTATTCCGCGCTGGGGCGGCATTGCTACGCATCTTCAACTGCTTGTCAACCAGTCCCCCGAGTCTCCAGCGGCCCTTATCCGTCCACATCTAAACGAACGGCGGAAATGACAACTGAAACCTCTTCACTGGGCTGCCTACTACCTAGACCCTCAAAATGCCGATATTGCAATACCTAGTCAAGATGCTGCAACGAGCCACCGCGTGCGGACTGCGGGCAGGAAACGGACTATACATATCTTCGCCATGATCTCCCAGGTCGCATGCGAACAACGTTCAGGGGGGGGGGGGGGGGGGGGGGGGGGGGGGGGGGGGGGGGGGGCGGGGGGAGGGTGGGGGGGTTGTGGTGGGGGGTGGGGGTGGGTGGGGTTGGGTGGGGGTGGTGGGTGG